>Ga0114957_1000221_pt1 | contig 80629 bp, 63 predicted proteins | sample BantaG_FD_87175 | JGI IMG/M metagenome (GOLD analysis project Ga0114957, IMG submission 87175) | Marine algal microbial communities from Bantry Bay, Ireland - BantryBay_4 metaG | ecosystem: Host-associated > Algae > Red algae > Unclassified | place: Bantry Bay, Ireland | collected 2014-11-21 | reverse complement strand
TTTAAGACGGAAGACCGAAGACGGAAGACGGAAGTTTCCCGCTAATGTAGGTCCACAATCTTTTTACGTTAGTGGGAGACTTCGGTCTTCGGTCTCCCGTCTTCGGTCTGACTGAACAGTTACAATGTAAATAAAAATTAAAAGCCTACTAATGCGAATTTATGTTAGTAGGAAACTTCTAAGCTTATGGCTTTCCGTCCTTCAATATCCCGTTCAAATTTTTCATTTTAATTTTAATTTTCATTTTAATTTTCATTTTAATTTTCATTTTAATTTTAATTACCCCTCCTTTTGTCACAGCAATGTCTGATATACATGATTCAAGATTCTAATATAAGGTTTTAGAATTCTGACTTTTCCAATTATCGGGTCTAGGAAAAGCGACTGAGTTCTGTTATATTTAAAGTGTTAAGACTTTTGCTCACTAAAAATGTTACGTTATGTCAAAAAAGAAATTACCACTAAAGAATTTGAAAGTAAAGAGCTCTGTTACAGTGATGAGTAAGTCAGAGCAGAAAACAGCAAAAGGCGGTTATGTGAATATGAAAGATAATTACATTACTGTCAATACGAATTGGACTTCAGTAAAAACACAAAAAGAACCGGATCCGATTGTTGAACGATTTAATGGATCAAGCAAGGGCTAAATAGCTGCTTTATTTTTCTCTTTAATTACTGTAGCAAAGGATTTTTCCTCAATTTTACTTTCGAGCCAGGCAATAAAATCAAAGTATTGTAACATGGCTTTTTCAGAGGGAATTTGTGAAAGGCTTTCAAAATCTTTTTTAAGGATTATGAAAGCCTTTTTCAATTCCTTATTGGTGTAGATTTTGTTTGAATTTTTGATAAAACCAAGTACTCTCTTTTCAAATTCAAACATCCTGTTTCGCTTCCGCAAAAACCGATAGGTAGATCGAAGCAGGTATTCTAATAGGAAGGTATTTCCCATCTCGTAGTGAATCACCAGATTCAGAATTCTAACCAAACTTTGCAGGTCCTGTCGTTCGATACTTTTTGGTAAGTTGAGCCAGGCGTTTAAGTTCTCCAACGCTTTTTCAAAATCTCCGGCACCAAAGTAAATGTTGAAATATTGTAGATAAAAACTTCCTGTCCGGAAGGTTTCTTCTCCATATTTCTTTCGGGCTTTTATATGATCTTCCAAGGCCTCTAATCCTTCTTCAAACTCGCCAGTAAAATTACACAGGTTAAATTTAAACGCATAGTACTGCCGTTGTATCCGTAGCTCATCATACTTCGTTATTGGCTTGATTTTCAGCATCTTATTGAGGTTTCTCCGTACTTCGGTATAGCGATTTATCAATCCGCAACTCAATATAAGGTTACTAACAGCTGAAATATAATCCGACACATCTTCCTTTAATACACGAGGCTTGGATTCTATCTCTTTTAAAAACAGATTACTGGAATCGTAAAACTTTTTATAATCAGAGATAGAGTAATAATACAAACCATAAATTCTGTGATACAACACTTTTGCCAAATGCGATTGCGCCTCTGACACATCTTGCAAAAGTGGATGATCCAACATTTTCATCAAACGCTCCACCTTCTCTTCGCTTCTCAAAACAGCATCCTTTCGGATACTCACAATCATTTGATAAAAGATATTTTTGTAGATAGATAAGTTACGCAACTGGTTCAAACATTTCTTTTCCTCTTCATCAATTCTATCCAACTCTCTGTCCAAAAATGCAATGTCTTCTTTTGTAAATGCAACCTGCTTCTCCCAGTTTAATATTTCCAGCAAATGGACAAATGATTCATACTCAATTGACAGCTTCTTAGCCTTAGCCATCAGCTCCTCACACGCCTCGTAGTGCGACCTCTTGTAAAGCACTTTTACGCTCTTGAGTAAGCTTTTAATCCGGTATTCAACAGAGGACTTTTCATCGTAGCTCTGTAGGCTCTTCAGTATCAGTTCATAGAGGTAGGCTTTGAGCCCCGAATACTTTCGACTCTCGATGGCCTTGCCTTCATAAACCTGCAGTTTGAGCGCATCTTCATCAAACTCCTCTTGTGTATCTATAGCATCAAATAAGGTCAGGTACTTGTTCTTTTCCCCTCCCCATTTGTCGTTAGCGTTGAGCTTAAAGTATCGTTTCTCTGGCCCGGAAAGTGATTTCACGAGCTTAAAAAGTTTGTATGAAGGGGTCTTAGGCATGCACTATTTGATGATTATCTCCAAAAGGTAGTTAAATATTTCAGGTAACTATGTCTGTATAATGTAAAAATTACAAATCAGAAAACTGACAAATAACCAGAACAAGGATTGTTTGCTTTCTCCCCTTGCCGTAATATTACGAACAGATCAGGCAACAAACATTGCGTTTATGCAAAACAAGTCCTGATATATATTAAGTAGTATGACTTAATTGTTTTGAGAATAAACTGGATAGATATTTTTATTTCAGACGATTCAAAAAACGCAGCCATAGCCTTAGCTACGGCGAGTATTTTTGAAGAAGTATGAAGTAAAAAGGTCATCAAGATTATATCTAAATAATTTGGTCAAACTACTTTTCTGCTCACTCAAAAAAATATTACTGCTATGAGCGTTTTAAAAATACCTTATTCTAAGCTCCAGGCGCAGCGTATACCAATGGCTCCAGGCAGCCCTAAGTCCGCACCTTACCTGGCAAGTGACGACGTTCGAAAAATTGCTCTACCTACTATGGAAGGTATACACTTTGAACTTGTACAAAATATTGTTAGCCTTGAGGCCAAAGGTAACTACACCTTTCTTTACCTCGAAAGCGGCAAGCAACTACTCGTTTGCAAAACACTGATGGAAATGGAAGAAATGCTAAAGAACGCTGTACAGTTTGTTCGCATTCACCGATCCACAACCATCAACTTAAATAAGATTTCAAAATACATTAAAGGCAAAGGCGGTTACGTGATCATGGAAGACGGCTCTACCCGTAACGTTTCTGCTGGCCGGAAGAATGAGTTTTTTGACGCTTTGAAGAAATATTATGGATAAGCAATTTTTTAGTGACTAACTGGTGAGATTGGATTGGATGTTAGCTATTGGATGTTTTTTACGAGCACTTCGCTGCTCCTACGCTAGATCCTACGCCAGATCCTACGCCAAGGCTTCGGCTCCTAAGAAAGGCTTCGGCTCCTAAGAAAGGCTTCGGCTCCTAAGAAAAGCTTTCTCCGGCGGCCGTAGCCTCTGGCGAAGGACTCGGTAGCACAAAGCCGTAAAGGATGTTGGTTCTCGTCTACCGGTGAGCTCCGCATATTTTACAGGTCTCACTATTAGACGAGATCCAACATCCGTCACGCCAGCTTTAGCTGGTCGTGACTAAGAATAGTTACAATTAAAGTTTAATTTGCAGACTCGTTAAAAGCAAGTGTGCAATCCTTTTATGAAAATAGCTGTCAATACACGTTTTTTACTAAAAGACCAACTCGAAGGTATTGGATGGTATACCTTTGAGTTGTTGAAATGCATGGTCGAACAACATCCTGAGGAAGAATTTATTTTCTTCTTTGACCGGCCTTACTCTGATCAATATATTTTTGCAAAAAATATAACCCCTCTGGTTTTGTTTCCACCAGCCCGGCATCCGGTTTTGTGGCACTGCTGGTTTGAGTGGTCGGTTGCCAGGGCGTTAAAAAAATATGAGGCCGATGTTTTTTTGTCGCCTGATGGTTATGCGTCTCTTTCGACTTCCGTCAAAACGGTGATGGTTACGCATGACATTGCTCATGTTCATTATCCAGAACAAATCGCTTTTCTGGCTCGCAAATATTATCAGGAGATGGTGCCACGATTTTTGAAGCATGTTCAAAAGGTGGTGACCGTTTCGGAATTTACGCGAAGTGATGTTTTAAATGCTTATCCAATTGATCCTCAAAAAGTAGTGGCGGTCTATAATGGGTGTCGAAAAGAATTTCAAGTAATTGCTGCCAATGAAAAAAACAAGATCCGGAAAAAATACGCTGGCGGTCAGGAATATTTTTTCTACGTTGGTGCCGTACATCCCCGCAAAAATGTACACCGGCTTATCGCCGCTTTTGATCAATTCAAAACCAACACAAAAAGCAAGAAAAAACTTTTAATCGGAGGACGCTTTGCCTGGAAGACTGGTGCCGTGAAATCTGCTTATGACAATGCTATACACCAGGAAGACATTGTCTTTTTGGGTTACCTAAAAAACGAAGAAGTTCCCAAATTGATGGGAGCTGCTTTTGCCCTGACTTATGTTTCTTTGTTTGAAGGATTTGGACTGCCTTTGGTGGAGGCCATGAACTGTGGGGTGCCGTTTATCACTTCCAACTGCTCGTCTATGCCAGAGGTAGCGGGTGATGCCGGGATGTTGGTAAGTCCGGAGTCAATCCCGGAGATATATCAGGCTTTGCAGGAGTTAGAGGAAAATAAAGCGCTTTACCAACAACTTATCAACAATGGTCGAAAACAGCAGTTGAAGTTTAGTTGGGAGCTGGCATCGGAGCAGGTTTATGACTTGTTGATCGCTTTGGTTTGATTGTTTTCTTGATCCTTTGATAGTATGGGACAAGTATTCCCTTCGAGCGTATTTTTTTTTAAACCTGCGATAGCGGGGTTTTATCAAACAGCAACACCCTGCGCCGAGCCCTTATTTTTGCGCCAAACGTATAGTCCTCCGAGAATTCCTAGGATCATCATAATCACTGCAATGAATTCTGCTTGTGTAGATTTTACGCCAATCAAGGGAACAATATAATCTTCATTCACCCGAATTTTTTCAATCCAAAAACGCTCAAATCCATTCATAAAAAGATAGATGCAAAACAGCATACCCGGTATGATAATCCGCTTACGCAACTTCCATAAAATACCACCCAAAATCATAGCGGCTATGAATTCCCAAACCGACGTTGGATAAACACCTGGGGAAAGTTCTGTGCAATATCGGAGGGGCACTCCATTGTAAGTACAATTTTCAATCATCACGTGCGCACTGTCGCCTCCATCAATGACATTGTGCGGATAAGTTTGCACCCACATCCAGTCTGGTAGGAAAGACATCCATCCTGGTTTTGGACTTGTATTGGGAATGCCCCAATCGCCATCACCAGAAAACTGGCAGCCCAAACGACCAATTCCGTAAGCCACCATCAGTGCCGGTGCAACAGCGTCCATTACGTGAATCGGTGCAATTTTTTTCTTTTTTAAATAAAGGTAACAAACTAAAAATCCTCCAATCAAACCTCCATAAATAGCCATTCCTGCACCGGAGAAAAAAGAGTTCATCATGTCTCTCATCGTTCGCTCACCGGCTATCAACAAATCAACATCTTCCAGTAAAGCAAAAACTTTGGCTCCTACTATCCCGCCTATGGCAGCAAGTATGGTGAGGTCTCCAATTCGTTCGTGTGGAGAAATGCTTACATCTCGTAACTCTGGTTTTGGTAATTGCTCCTGACGTTTTTCATAAAACTTCATACCTCCAAAGATCAGGGCTCCTATAATACCAGCCGGCCAATTTCCTTTTAAGGAAAGGATAATATCTGCCGGATCAAATTTAAAACTTTCAAAATTGAAGAAAACATAAACTGCTTTAAAGCCCAGAAAAAATCCCAACAAGGCATTCATAAATAATTCCATCGGAGAGGCTGGTGCACCTACTAAGGATTTTACTTTTATTGGTTGGAGAAGGCCTTCCGCTTCTTTTCGGCGAAGTTCTTTCATCAACATAAAAGCGGCTATCAGAATCGCGATAACCAACATCAAACCGAAGGTCTTAACGATAGATGTCGCGTTGTCAGGTGCCGTACCAAAAAAGTAGTGCAGTATATAGGAGAGATCTGGAAACATAGTATTGAGTTTGTTAAGAGCAAAAATAGAATTTCAATAGCGAATACCAAGACTTAGTAACGAAGTTAAAATAATAAGTTCGTCAAATTAGACGCGTTTATTTTATTGTTGAACGAATGAAAAACGTAGGAGACGTCTAAGCATCAATATGTATTTTCAATTTCGAAAAAGCTAAGCTATAGCGCATTTTGATTTCCATTGCCATTTTGATTTTGATTTGCGGCTATGCCGCGATGTGCTTCTATTTCCGCCAAGCGAATGTCCATCTGTCCATTTTTATTGATTTCTGTGAGTTCTACCTCAGCAATTTCATTAATCAGATTTGGATCAATCGCGGTTTCAATTTTAACATAGTTGTCGGTAAAGCCAGCCATTAATTCCTTGTTTTTGTGTGCTTCAAAAAGTACCGGACGTTGTTGATTGATAAACTGGCGATAAAAATATTGGCGTTTCTTTTCAGAAAGAATACGCAGTTGTTCGTTGCGTTGGCGACGTATGTGCATGGGAACCACGTCTGCCATTTCTGCGGCGGGAGTGTTGGCCCGTTCGGAATAAGTGAAGACGTGGAGGTAAGCAATATCGAGTTCGTTGATGAAGCGATATGTTTCTAAAAAGTCCTCCTCTGTTTCACCGGGGAAGCCAACAATAACATCGACACCGATGCAGCAATGTGGCATAAGGTTTTTTATGGTGGCTACCCGTTCCTGATACAATTCTCTTTTGTATCGGCGGCGCATCCTTTTCAATTGTTTGTTGTTGCCCGATTGAAGTGGCATGTGAAAGTGTGGCATGAAGCGTTGAGACTGCGCCACAAATCCTATGATTTCGTTGGTACACAAGTTGGGTTCGATGGAAGAGATACGAAAACGTTTGATGCCTTCCACTTTATCCAATTCGTGAATCAGGTCGATAAACAGGGCCTCTTTTTTGGGCTTGATCCCTTCGATTACTTCGGTCCCATTCCCAAAGTCCCCGATGTTGACTCCTGTTAAAACAATTTCTTTGACGCCCATTTCTGCGATGGACCTGGCGTTGGCTACAATGCTTTTGACGGTGTTGCTCCGACTATTACCACGTGCTTGCGGGATCGTGCAAAACGAACATTTGTAATCACAGCCATCCTGCACTTTCAAAAATGAACGGGTTCTGTCTCCAAATGAAAAGGCGTTGATGAAGTCTTTGGCTTCTGTCACTTCACCCGCTTGTACCATTCCTTTATCCGTTGCCTTTTCCAGATTATCGACGTAATCAAGAATCCGAAATTTCTCTGCGGCGCCCAATACTAAATCTACACCTGGAATTTCAGAAATTTCCTCTGGCTTCAATTGTGCGTAACAACCTATCATGACCACCTTGGCATCAGGTGCTTTTCGCAAAGCTTGTCGCACCACTTTCCGGCATTTGCGATCAGCGAAATCAGTCACTGAGCAGGTATTAATCACATAAATATCAGCTCCTTCCTCAAACTTTACGGTTGAATAACCCTTGTCCTCAAACATGCGACCGATAGCCGAAGTTTCAGAATAGTTGAGTTTGCAACCTAATGTGTGGAAAGCAACTGTTTTTGGTGTAGCCATTATTATATTATGATTCTTGATTATTTAAGCTGCAAAGTTACGGTTTTAAGCGGATTTAATGGATAATTTTTGAAAAGACTACGCTGTACTAAAGTCTAAAGGACCGGATAGCCTTTCTAGTCCTTCCTGCCTTTTCTCTGACAAAGAGCTGAATTTCTTAGAAAATAGCTACACTTAAGAAAATAACTCTGAAGTGGTTTAAACAACTTCAACATATACTTATTAAATCCTTTACATTCAATTAACATAGTGGCTTTATCTTTGGAGTAAACATTCCAGATACGTTATTATGCTAGATAAATTAATCATATTCCTTCTCAAAAATAAGCTAAAAGGTGGTGGCCTGCTTAGTAAGCTGTTTAACAGACATGATGTCGCTGTTGAAAACCAGTATGGAGTTCACATGAAGCTAGATCCATGTGAATATGTAGAGAAAGAAATTATCGTGAATGGTTATTACGAAACAGAGGTATTGGACTTATTGATGCATGCCATTGAGACTTCTAAAACAAAATCTGTGTTTTGGGATATCGGAGCCAATGTTGGTTTGCATGCAATGACGATTAAAAAACTATATCCGGAGGTCATTTCCTGCACCTTTGAACCTTACTATTATAACTTTCGCAAACTGGCGATCAACCTCAGTTGTAACTACGACATCAAAATCAAGAAGTTTAGTTTTGGACTTTCCAATGATTCAGAGGTGAACCGAATGTATACTTCTGAAGGTAATTCTGGTAGAACCAGTTTCCTGGAAATTGAAGGTGCCATTGATTCTACGGTGAACACACTTAGTTGCACGGGTGACTTCGTTGTTGAGCAAGGTCTTGCTCCCCGACCAACCATTATCAAGATGGATGTGGAAGGCTGGGAATTAAATGTATTAAAAGGTTGTACTGATATTTTAGATAACCCTGAATTACATACCATCATTTTTGAAGGTCCCAACAAAATGGCAAAGACCGAAGTGGTTCCTTTCCTCGAGGCACACGGTTTTAATATTGCTCCCATTAAACGAACTTCCCATATTGAGGAGACTACCGAAAATTACATCGCCCTACGCCCTGTGAGTGTTGTCAAAGCTTCCCACCACATCAATAAAACAGCAGCATCCAATAATTAGAAACTGTCGCTAATTTTTAGTTTTTCTGTCACTATTCAACAGGTCTTTTATGAACGCCTGAATTGAATGACCTAAAAAATGAAATATGGTTGGATGTTAGCTATTGGATGTTATTTCGACTCCGCAATGCGGAGTGAAGGATGTTAGTACTCCTGTGAAAGAATGAAATTTTGGTACTATTTATCTTCTGTACAGGTAGGTGCATATTAGCGCTCACCGATAGAAGAGAACTAACGGCCTTGTGCTGCCGAGTCCTTCGGCAGAGGCTACGGCCGCCGGAGAAAGCCTTTCTTAGGAGCCGAAGCCTTGGCGTAGGATCTGGCGTAGGATCTAGCGTAGGAGCAGCGAAGCGCACGTAAAAAAACATCCAATAGCTAACATCCATCCCGAATTCATCAATACAGTCACTGAATAGTTACCGTTTTTCTTAAACATTAATTGTATTTGCGCCTAGCCCAATTGCTTCAAACGCTTTTTCAAAGCTTGCATCTCATCACGGTATTGGGCAGCAGTAATAAAGTCCAGGTCTTTGGATGCTGCCTTCATCTTTCGTTCTGTTTCTGCTATTAACTTTTCCATCTGCTCTCGATTGAGGTAGCTTACGATTGGGTCAGCTGCCAGGCTTGGCTCTTCGCTTTCTACATACGCTTTTTTGCCGCGTACATCAAGTATAGAGCTTGAGCTAATAATTTCTTCCCGTGACTTGAAGATGGTTGTTGGAGTTATTCCATGCTCCGTGTTATAGGCTATTTGTATTTCACGTCGACGTACAGTTTCGTCAATGGTCATTTTCATGGAACGGGTGATTTTGTCCGCGTAGAAAATAACCAGGCCGTTGGCGTTACGTGCGGCACGTCCTGCCGTTTGCGTGAGCGAACGGGCATTACGCAGGAAGCCTTCTTTGTCTGCATCTAAGATGGCAACAAGTGATACTTCCGGGAGGTCTAATCCTTCTCTCAATAAGTTGACACCGATCAGGACATCAAAGGTTCCAAGTCTTAAGTCTCGCAATATTTCGACTCGTTCCATGGTCTCTACTTCTGAGTGGATGTATCGGCACATGATGTTTAGTTTTGCCAGATATTTACTGAGTTCTTCCGACATCCGTTTGGTGAGGGTTGTCACCAGAACGCGTTCTTTCTTTTTGATTCGTTCACTGATTTCATCCAGTAGATCATCGACCTGGTTTATACTTGGTCGTACTTCAATTGGTGGATCTAACAATCCGGTGGGACGAATAATTTGTTCGACCAAAACACCTCCCGTTTGCTCCAGCTCATAATCACTAGGTGTTGCCGATACAAAGATGATTTGATTGAGCAGATTCTCAAATTCTGAAAAGTTCAGTGGCCTGTTATCCATCGCAGAGGGTAAACGGAAACCATAGTTAACCAGGTTCAATTTCCTTGCCCGGTCACCTCCCCACATACCACGGACCTGAGGAATGGTAGCATGACTTTCATCAATCATCATCAAATAATCATCTGGAAAATAATCCAATAAACAGAAGGGACGGGTTCCTGGTCGGCGGCCATCAAAAAATCGGGAATAGTTTTCTACTCCGCTGCAATAGCCTAATTCCTTCAACATTTCAAGATCGAATGTGACTCGTTCTTTTATTCGATTTGCTTCTATTTCCCGACCTTCCGCTTTAAAATATTCTTGCTGCTTGTACAATTCGTCCTGAATCTCTTCTACGATTCCGTGGATACGATTCTTCGGAGCGATGTAAAGATTGGCTGGAAAGATGGCCGCATTTGCCATCGATTCGATTCGCTTACCACTTTCTAATTCAATCCGCTCAATCTCTTCAATCTCATCGCCAAAGAAAATAACCCGGTAACCATAATCGACATAAGGCAAATTGATATCCACCGTATCACCCCGCACCCGAAATGTTGCACGCGAGAATTCCACCTCTGTTCTGGAATACAAACTTTCGACCAGACTATACAGAAATGTGTTTCGGGTAATCTTCATCCCTTGTTCAATTCGAATAATACTTCCGGCATAATCATCCGGATTTCCCATACCATATATACATGAAACCGATGCAACAATAATCACATCGCGCCGTCCCGACAATAAAGAAGACGTTGCGCGAAGACGCAGCTTATCCACCTCTTCATTAATCAACAAGTCTTTCTCAATGAAGGTATCCGAATGCATGATATAGGCTTCGGGTTGATAATAGTCGTAGTAGGAGACAAAGTATTCGACCGCATTATTCGGAAAGAATTCGCAGAACTCGCCGTAGAGTTGCGCGGTCAGCGTCTTATTGTGTGTAAGGACCAGCGTCGGGCGATTCAATTGAGTGATCACGTTCGCCATGGTGAAGGTTTTTCCGGAGCCAGTCACCCCAAGTAGGCATTGCGCCCGTTCACCTGCTTCTACACCTTCTACCAGTTGCTTAATGGCATAAGGTTGATCACCTGTAGGTTGGAATGGAGAGATTAATTCGAAAGCCATAGTTTTCTGTATGTTGTATTTTGGATGTTAGATCGCTGCCGTAGGACTTCCCGTCCCAGGCATGGCATGGTTGGAAATTGACTTTGGGGTAACTTTCAGCCTTTAGTATTATCGCCAATTTTACTTATTAAGTATTTGGCGTTTAAGATTTACCATTTCTTTATAATTCTGTTTCATTTTATCTGATAAAAAACTTTTATCTATGATTTCGAACCAAGTTGAATTTATTGTTTCAAATTTATCAAATACATTTTGTACGGCCTTTTGATTAATGCCGCTTGTATCCATAGCTTTTTCAAAATCTTTCCTTTTTAGTTTTCTCTTTTTCCCGTTAAGATTTAGAGCTAACTCTTTATCATCTCCTTCAACTACTAATTCAGATGCAACTAAATCATATGCTGGGCATAAGTTATATTCTTTTTTTTCATCCTTTAATAAAGAAAAGTTTTTTAAGTGCATATCATTGTTGCCAGTTAGATAACAGAACAAAACAAGTTCGTAAAAATTCACTCTATCTAATCCAGGATTTGAAGAATACGAATTAATTGCCTTCGCAATCTGTTCATGTGACCCCTTATATTTATGTTCTGTTTGCCTTTCTGTCAATTGGCACATATCCTCCATATGGAATTTTCTTTTTTTTGATCGATCTACTCTTTTTGTTATGTATGCAAATTCCCCAGATTTTAACCTAATCAAAGAATGTGGTACTGTTTTAATTTTTACACTTTCTGCTAAATGCATTGTGAGATCTTCAATTTCAGGTAGTTCTTTATATAATTCAGTTTGAGGTTTAAGAATGTATTGCCCCCTCCATAATCCTACGATTATAAATCTTTCTATGTTTGAATCTTCAGTCATTTTCTTTCTTCCCAATGAAAGTTTTGGTTGTACACCTGTTATTGTTTTTTGGCTATTAACCACTTTCTCTGCTAATTCTAGCATATCACTTTGGACGTATTCAATTCTAGGTGGAATTTTACTTCCCAAGAATTTCATACTACATCTTTGATGAAATTCTTGTTTGATTTGTTTCTCATCTGTTATTTTATCGTAACAGTATAAACATCTAGTCATTTTTACTTTCTTTTAGTTCTTCAATCGAAACTGCTCCAATACAATCCATGCAGGTTACTAATAGAATACTCATTCTGTCCCTTACATCAAGCTTCCAATTTTTTGCGGCTATGTCTAATAGCCATCCTTCTGGAATTAAACCATCAAAAAATGGGAAAAGAATTTTACTTGAAAATATTTCTGTTTTCAGAGGTGTTGTGAGACTTATTGGTTCTGCGTTTTCTGATTCCAAGTATTGACGGTCGTATGTAAAATGAAACCCTTCATCATCTTCACTTAGTATACCCGCAATTTTGTCATACATATATACTGTGGCTCTTCTCATGTTCTATAATATTTTTGAGGTCCTAGTTTGTAACCAAACAGATCTAAGACTTGGTCTACTTTATCCATTTTTAACGTTTTCTTACCTCTTTCTAATTCTCTTATAAACCTTAGTCCAACTCCAGCTTTTTCTGCCATTTCCTTCTGAGTCAATTTTAAGGATTTCCTTTTTCCTTTTACAAATTCCTCTAATGTTTGTTTTTTATCTTCCATAATGTACCTTTTCGGGTATAAATATAAACATTTATATTAAAATAAACCCGTTCGGGTATAAATAGTTTCATTTTATATTAATTTATACCCCTTAGGGTATAAATCCGATCTCACGAATTTAAATTATACCCTATCGGGGTTATTTAAAAATATAGAGAGAAGAGGAATGGTGCAGTTGATGGGTTTAGATGTTGATCTTGTTGAGATGATTTTACATGAACGATAAATATTCAGAACTAAATCTAATGCTCACATCGATAACCCGCACCAATCGGCGAGCCATCCGGCATTTTCAAAGCTTCTGACTGGAGCATTTCTTTTGGATGTAGTTTGAAATGAGCGATCTCCGAAAGTGCGAATTGATGATGTGCTTTTTGAGACTCATTCGCCGCTGACTTTGTTTTTAAATCTTTGGCCAGATTATTTAATTTTAGGAGTGCAACGGCACGAACCTGACTTGCCGCTTTTTCATCTGCCGTAAGGCGCATCAATTGTTTCAGTACCAACTGGTCAACCATACGTCCAATTGCCCCCTGATAGTCTTCGCCGTGCTTGGTTTTCCAGGTCGCAGCCAGTAGCTTATCAAGCACCTCAGAAAGCGAAGGCATCGAATTGTCTAGCGCATGATGTTGAGCAAGTCGGGTAGATCGTTCACGATTTAGAAGCATTGATAAAGTATGTTGTGCACTACTCTCTGCAACAGCAATTGGGTCGAAGGTCAAACCTGTTTTGGATTTAAAACTTTCGCGCCCACGGCTGTAGCCAAATGGCTTTGGTGGCAACTGTTGCAATAACTTTTCAGGCAATATTAATGTCTTCGGGTCTAATGTTTCCAGAAGGGCAGTCAAGGCCTTTTGCTGTTGATCAGCATCTACAATTTTGACCATTTCCTGTCCGTCACCACGAAGCGTATATTGGTATTCGACACCTCCAATCATTTTGGCGACAGCCTCTATCTGATAGCGATGTGACAAATACAAAGGTGCCAACACTTCTTCCAAATCTGCCATTGGGCTTGCCATCGGAATAGTATTTTCGCCAAAGCGAGACAAGGCAACTTCTCGAACTTTCATCAAGCGATTCAGTTCGCTCACTGCATCTGCTCCGTTGTCCCAAAGGTGTGCATAGGGATGTGCGCCGCTTGCAGGACGTGCATCGCGATCACTGATAAAGCGGAGGTTCATACCGATGGTTTCAGTTATTATTTTTTTGAGTGCTGCTGTTTCATTTGTTCCTTTCGGAAAATCCTGATAGCCATAGATGATGGTGCGCTTATCCCATGCTCCGATTTTATCATCATATGCATTTGAGAAATCTAAGCTACCGTCATTCTTTAAAGTGATGTATGGATGTGGATAATCCATTACCGAAGGACGTCCATTAGTGCTTGCCGCAAAATTGTGGGTGATCCCCAAAGTATGTCCAACTTCGTGTGCTGAAAGTTGGCGAAGTCTGGCAAGGGCCATTTGTTTCATTTCTTCAGAAACCGGCTCGCCATTCTCATAAGGAGAGAGTAGGCCTTGTGCAATTAAAAAATCTTGCCGGACGCGCAATGAACCAAGGCTGACATGGCCTTTTATAATTTCTCCTGTTCGCGGATCGCTGACGGAACCTCCGTAAGACCAGCCTCGCGTGGAGCGGTGTACCCACTGAATCACATTGTAGCGAATGTCCATCGGATCCACTCCGTCTGGTAATACTTTTACCTGAAACGCATTTTTATAACCTGCTGCTTCAAATGCCTGATTCCACCAACGGGCTCCGTCCAACAGTGCAGAAAGAACCGGTTCAGGTGCTCCGCGATCGACATAATAAACGATGGGCTCTACTGCTTCGCTCATCGCTATAGTTGGGTTTTTCTTTTCTAATCGGTGACGATTGATAAACTTTTTAACTATGGGTTCATCAATAGCACTTGCATAATCTTTATAACTAATTTCGAAATATCCACAACGTGGATCCAGCACTCTTGGTTTATATTTTTCATCTGGTAGTTCTATAAAAGAATGTCTTTGCCGAACGGTTATCGCTTCCGGACTAGGTACTACATCTCTGACGTAGCCGCCCTTGGGCTTACCGGTGAAGGTGAGCATGGCTTCCAGTTCTGTGTTTTTGGGGAAGTTGCGGGTCATAGATTCATGCACCACGCTTCTTGATTTATCTGGTTTGTAGGTTCCTTGTTTGGAGCGAGTCAGTGCGCCAACTACGCCATGTGCATCTCGTAACATGAAAGGCGTAATATCGATTATTAATTTTCCGTTTTTTTCAGATTCTATTGCAAAACCCCAAAGTATTGATTGTGCAAACGCTTCTTCTACTGATTTGCGTTCTGCTTCATTTTCGCTTTCAGCGCGGAACGAATAATTGGGTTGAACTAGTAAAAGCTTTGGACCACTGCGAATAAATTTGACGACGCGGTTTTTTCCCAATTGCCCTCGGTCTAAACCTATATCATTAGAACCAACACCTGTTGGCAAGGAATTGACGTATAGAAATTCGTAATCGAGTTTATCTACTTCGAGGTAAATTTTTCCAGTTTTTTTATCCCAGTAAAAATTGAAGAAGCCTTCCTTTTTTTCTTTTCCGAGAAAGAAATTGTTTTTGCTAGTTTTTGTCGTATCTGATTTTACGACGGCCTGAGGTGCTGCGCATGACATACAAAGGAGTAATGCCAATAAGCGTATTGCGATGTTTTTCATAGTATCTTATTTGGAGGTTAATCGCTGATTTATTGTAAAATCCATTTTACAACCTGCGTCTTATCTTCCGCTAAAATAGTAATTAGGTATAATCCTTTGGGTAAATGTTCAAGATTTATTGATCTGTTATTATTTCCTGTAGTTGTTATTTCCTTTTGGAAAACTAATTTTCCTTCTGTATCCAAGACTTTAATTTTGGCTGGAACGGATTTTTCAAGTTTAGAGCTCATTGTAAAAATATTCCCTTGTCCGGGGTTGGGATAAATCAGGAATAAATCGGAATTGGGCAACTCTTTTGTACTGACTATTTCGCTCATAGAATTTTTTCGATGGATGTTTGAGGCTCTGAAGTTAGATACTTTCGTCAAAATCGCTGCTTGATTCAGGACGCCATCTTTTAAGTGATACACCCAGTCGACTTCCATTGTTGTCGTTCGGAAATTTGGAGATGGTCCCAAGGGTAATGCGTTGTTGGACCAGATCCAATTTGCCAATGAAATTTGCATATCGCTGTCCGGATAAACGGAAGTCGTTCCATCCTGATCCGCGACAGTATGTGTGGCGAATAAATTCCCGTCAACGTAGTAGGTCACGGTCCCATCCATGACGGTGAAGATTAAAATTTTCCAATCATCCGAATAATCTTCCAGAGATCCTGTACTAGCATTTGTGGGGAGCCAGGGGCTGAGGATATAGGATTCCCAGGTGGTGGCGTACAGTGTATTGGTAAAATTTCCGCCGCCCCAAACATTGTAGGGCAGGTATTCAAAATCACATTCTGAGTGGGTAGGGTCGCCGCTGTCTGCATTAAAAATGGTATAAAAGGTTTGTACATTTCCATCTTGAGAAGTAGCAGAAGAGTTATCAAAATGAACACGAGCGGCATAGGTTCCTTCCAGAAAGAGATACTCGCTGTATTCTACTCTAGAAAAACTTCTGTCTGCTAGCTGATTGGTGGTTTGAGTAGACAAGGTTAGAATTTTATCTCCGGCTATTGAGCTGTTATCAACGACGTTTACATTTTGTTTTGTGTATGGGACGGGACCGTTTTGACCGGGCCAGTTGGGGCCATCGAGTACGTTCCAGCCGAAGTTTCCAATGATGGTGTCATTGGGGCCGGTGTAATTGAAGTCGTCGAAAAATTCGTTTTGTGCTAATACGATTTGGTTGCTCATCAGGAGTAGGAAGAGAAGTCGAAGTGTGGACATGCTTTTTGTTTTGCCAGAACCCCGTTTAAATACTGGTTCTATATTTTCTTAAAGATAACATTATCTGAATCTCTTTTACTGGCACGCATGTATTGGGTTACATTTTCGATTGGAATTAATTGGCCGGAGGGAGTGATAAGGTGTGCTTTGTAACCGAGCTTTTTGAGTTGATTTTCTGCTTTTATGTGGGCTTGGTTTTCCCGCTCGTCGGCCAGGTATTCCAGAGCGACCAGGGGAGCACTTTCTTTCAGAATTGCTGTCAATCCATTGATTGCCTTATCTTCTGCGCCTTCTACATCTATTTTTATAAAATCGGCTTGTGCATTTTCATGGTGTAGTACATCTTCCAGTCTTTGTCCTTTTACTTTAATCTCTTTTGGTGGATTCCTCTTAATCCAGTCTGCCTCCTCAAATTGATCCGGGCTAAGGGTGTTGTACTCAGAGAAGAGTATCGGGAATTCAAAAAAGGAAACTTCTCCACTTTCTTCAGCTGCAGCTAAATGAAAGGGTTTAATGTTTTTGGCAGCAGTCGTATTACTTTTGTAGATTTGGAAAATGGCTTCGGAGGCTTCTATGCCGATAACTCGTCCGGAGTCACCTACTAGCTTTGCCGCTAGCAGGGAGTAAAACCCAAAGTGCGTTCCGACATCCAACACCGTATCTCCTTCCTTCAAATGCTCCAGCATAAATCGCGTTAAGCGAACTTCGGAGTCGTGTGTTTTTCCGCCAAGGAGGTAAATATCCATACCTGCCGGCAACAATATTTGCATCTCTGTGTCAAAAAATGTTCTGGCCCTCACCAACTTTCCTTTCTTTGTACTTTTATAAAAAACATGATTGAAAAACTGGCCTTGAAAATATCGACATGGCCTGTGGAATAAACGATTTAGTTTAGTCCCTCTGGCCACTTCCTCCAATTCTGACAACCTACGATTCAGCTGCTCCTTCATTTTGTAATTGGTGTTTGTTGGCTAAATCAATATTGACGATAAAAGCCATAAACATGAAGAAAAAGGAACCAACTTTATCTGTTTCAATCAAATCATTAATCAGACAAAGTGCATGAATAACGATTATAGATAGCATGCAAAACATAAGAATTTGCTTGTGCCTTAGATTGGTCGTTTGATGGTAAATCCTTTCCCCTTTAATCAAAACGTAAAAACTTAGGATCACATAAAATAACAAACCAAATATCCCCTGCTCAATTAGTAGCATCAAAAAATAATTGTGGACACCTGATTTTTCAGGATTACCACTTACGTAAGTTATGTAACTGGTGACGGTATAACCTTTATAAAAATTATAAAAATTTCCAGGGCCAATTCCAGTCATTGGATTGTGTTTAATCATATAACCCCCTGCAATCCATCGGTAAAAACGTTCGACCGTAGAGATATCTTCCATCTTGTAAGTTGCTTCCAGCAGGTTGTCAAATTCGGTATGCGTCACCGTGCGTTCGAAGTCTGGTGCAAAATCTAAATACTTATTGTCGTGCGACAAGAAGTAGGCCAATCCAAGCAAAACAACTGTGCTTAAAATCAATGCCGCTTTCATCAAACGCCATTTAATAATAAAGTAGGCTGCTCCAGCAATGAAGATCGCCACATAAGCAGCTCGTGTGTATGAAAAGTTGATGGCTAAGAGTAAAACAACTAAAGCTACTGTCAAAAAATTTCGCGTTGAACTTCCTTTCGGATACCACCATCTAACAAACCAAACTACCGGAAAAAATAGTGCTAGTATGGCAGCGAAACTTACGTGATTTCTGTAAAAAGGATCAACAGCCCAGTTCACTCTTTCAAAGGAAAAATTTGTTTGAGAACTTTGAATGAAAAAACTAACCAGGGTGATCAACAGCGGAATAAGGATACACCAGAAAAATATTCGAATGTCTTTTTCGGTTTTTAACATACGCCCGGCCAGAAAATAGAACACTACCATGTACCAGAGTTTTGCTAATGCAAATTTCATTGAAAATACAAATATTTCGGAGCATAGGGATGCTATAACAATCCAGGTAAAGTGTGCGATCAAGAGTAGAGTAATCGGATGGCGAATGAAATTTCCATTTGTTTTGGTTGGATTGGCCGCGAGGTGAAGTATGTAAACCAACATCAGTCCCACAATGAGCGGTTCTATCGGCAAATCTGTCCCAAGGCCATTGGGCAAGTAGACTTCCATCGAAAATGGAATACTTATAATTAAAAGAAAAAATACTTTTTTGAAATCAACAATCGTCAGATAAACCAGCAACAAAAACGCGGGTATGCCCACCAGATAATAGGCCTCCGTGATGAGCCCTAAAAATATACTGCCCAAAACAATCCCTCCAAATATCTGAAGCAGATGTTTTGTCTGTACGTCTGGAAGAAATGGTTGATTAGTTGGCATCTAAAACTTCTTTCCAATTGATTTCGCGATAAGCGTCTAATAGCAGAGCGCCCAACACACTAAATACAAACGCGATGATTGCCGCGCTCAAAACAAGAATAGTTCTACGTGGTCGCGATTTCACAACTGGTACTACTCCTGCTTCAATCACATAAATCGCTTTAAAGTCAGAACTGTAAACGGCTTGTAATTGTTTGAGACGTTCGTTGTCTAATGCAATCTGTCTTCTAGACTCTTCGTGTTGTTCGATCAATACCTGAATAGGTGACATCCCCTTATTAAACGTTACCAAAGCCTGATTGAGTCCGTCTACTTCATACCTCAATCCTTCTACTTCAGACTCTAAATAAATCAGCGTATCGCGCGGAACATTAGCCTCTCCCAATAGTCTCAATTTGGTTTCAGTTCGAATCAATTTTGATTTTGCTTTAGCAACCAGCTCTGGCAGTACTTCGCTTTGTGTGATTGGATTATAGATGTCAAACTGAGACCTAAGTTTTTCCAAACTATCACCCAACATTTTTATTTCTGCTTCTTTTGATTTGATGTTTGCTTCAAAGCGAGTGATTTGTATTTTTTGACCGTCTTTGACTAAGACCTGTGCCAGCTCGTTGATTTTGCTTCGGGCGTCATTGACCATGGTGGCACACAAGGCTCGTTCCTTATCTTCCAAAGACAATTGGATGGCTCCGTATTTTGTACGTGTTACTTTATAAAGCTTGGCCAGTTTTTTTGCTACAAAAAATGGTGCTTTGATATGACTGGTGTCAATATCATAATGCTCATACAAATTGTACTTATTGATGAGGTAACTGGTAATCTGGCTGGATTCTGCCAAACTCAAAACCCGGTCAATATCTTCATCCTCTCCGTAGTAATCTCTATCGCCAGACATTATACCAACAGGTTCGGGCTTTGCCAAATCCGGGCTGGCGGCATAGAACTGAGTCGTGGCCTGATAGAAGTTATCCATAAAGAAAAAGGAATAGATGGCCGTTCCAAAGGCTGCCAGTAAGGAGATGGTTAAAATGGTTTTTCTCCATTTAAGGACCGATCTCAACACATCGAAGAGGTTGTAGTTATTACTCATTTAAAGCTGTTTGTTCGCGCAAAAGTAGACATTTTTGTCCACTCAAGTCGCAAAGATAACTATCTATTTGTTTTGGTTTTCACCAAATCAATCAATGACTTTGGATGGATAAGCTGGAAAAGTAACGCCAGTAAAAGGCTGAGGAGTATGGTTGTCAAAAATTTAACTGTCCACTCGCCGTCAATTTTGGTGGAAGCGATATAAGAAAGGCTGATCACTGCCAATGTGAATCCCAGAATTTTTAAAATCATACCTGGCTCCCAAGAAAGCTTAAAGGTTTTAATAGACAAACCAATGAGCCCAAATGCTATGAAAGATTGGGTGACGGTGGTGGCCATTGCAGCTCCGGCGGCCTGGTGACTTTGGATTAAAAAATAATTCATTCCAATATTGAGCAGGATACCGAAAACAAAGAGTCGGTTCATTTGCATCAGACTCTCATTGGCGGTAAGCAAAGCACTGTAAACATAAATAGCGCAAACTGGAATGAAGCTCAACATTAAATAACCTAATACCGAACTGCGATCCGCAGTGGCTTCATCATAGAGCAAATACATGATTTCTTCCTGAAAGAAAAATACCGCAACCGCAACCGCTATAGCACCAGCCATTATCATTTGAAAACTAAACCGGAGTAAGTCGCGAAATGGTTCTACTTCTTTAAGCATTCGTGAAAACATAGGCAGCAACAAACCTGCGAACAAAAAACCAATCATGTTACTGGCATCTAAGAGTCGGTAGGCTTTTGCATAAATACTGGCCTCCGTGATTCCATTGGTTAACATGCGTTCCAGCATCACTACGTCAATTCTTGTATAAACGGTCATTAAAAAAATGGCCAATGCATAAGGATAGCTTTCTTTCGCAATCTGACATAGAAACGGAAAGTCAAAATGCCATTTTTTCCAGGACACCTCTTTTCGTATAACCCAGGCAGCAATTAAAACGGTCATTACCAACGTAGCAATTTGGGCATAAATAAACCACTCAATGACAAATGCCTCACGAAACCGAGCCGTCCATAACAAGACCCCACAAACCAATATCATGAGCAACTTACTCAATGACGAAATAACACTATCCGTCCGATACCAACCCAAGCCTGCAATGTTGGAACGAAGATATAAGAGCATTGAATTGAGAATATGGATCAGACCAATCCAAATCAGGAAAGGATAGTAGGAGGGTTCGTTATAATTAAAAAAGGCTGTTACCAAAACAACAACAAGATACAGCCCTGCCAGTAGAAATTTCAACATCATGATTCCCGGAAAATAGGTTTTTAGCAGATCGCGATTTTGCGAAATCTTCCGGCTGTTATAAACCTGGATACCGAAGTCGTTGATAATTTGAAGGAGGAAAGTAAAGTTGAAAAGCGTGAAGTAAAGTCCATAGTTGGCGTCGCCTACCTCATTATGAATGACGCGGTCAATCCCAAAAATGTAGAAAGGTTTAATTAGTAGGTTTATCGCAACCAAGAAAAGTATATTTAGGAGAAACTCGCGATTCATTATGTTGACTATTCGTAGCGCAATGATTCAATGGGGTCAAGTCGTGATGCTTTCAAAGCCGGATATAAACCGGAAACGATTCCCACAATCATACAGGTGGCTACACCGAGGAACACCCATTTCCATGGGAAAATAAAACTTCCGCCCATGGCGAATGCCACTCCGAAACCTATCAGGATTCCAAACAGAATTCCGACGATTCCACCAATCTGACAAATAACAACTGCCTCTGTCAGGAACTGAATGAGCACATTATTTTTGGTGGCACCTATTGCTTTGCAGATGCCTATTTCCCGCGTTCGTTCCGTTACTGAAACCAACATGATGTTCATCAAGCCGATGGCGGCACCAAGTAAGGTCATCAAGCCAATAGCCACTGCTGCCAATCTCAATTTGGCTGTATTCTCTTTTAAGAATTCAATAATTCCATCGCTTTTAAAAATAGCAAAGTCATTCTCCTGTGATAAGCGCAGTCCGCGAATATTTCTAAACAAACCGATGGTGCTGGATTCTGCTCCTGCAATATCTTCCGTTTTCCGTGCAGCCACAGAGATGTTGTAATTTGTATTGGATGAGCCGTAATATCTTTTAGTATTTAGCAATGGCGTAAAAACGACTTTGTCTTCACTTGCATTCATGCTTGAGCCCCTTGATTTCAAAACACCAATTACCTTGTATTTTATATTGCCAATCGAAATCATTTTGTTCATCGCCTTTTCTGGTTTTTCATCAAAAAGTGATTTGACAATATCCATTCCTATGATGGCTCTATGGCTTCCGTTCATTACTTCGTGTGAAGAGAAGTTTCGTCCATGTGTCAATTCCAATCCATTAATAGTAAAGTACAGGTCATCAATTCCTTGTACTCTTACATTGGGGTTTGTTTTTTCTTTTGCATGTTTAATGGTGGCCAGGCTGGTTCCGAACATATTAATGGACACATCAGCTGGAAAGTCAAAACGCTCCTTGAAGTCCATCGCCTGATTAAAAGAGATGGGTTCTCCTCTCTTTGCCCGGCGACCTTTTCTATTGCCTTTTGCTCCGTCACCCTTTGGGTAGAGCACAAATGAGTTGGCACCCAGTGAGGAGAAGTTATCACTTAAAGAATATATCGCTACGTCAATAGCCGTCAGAATCCCAATCAAAGCCGTGATGCCCACTGCAATAATCATAATGGTGAGAATAGCCCTTAGCATATTGTTCTTCACCGAACGGATAGCAACTTTAATATTTTCTTTTAGATTCATGAATTCAAAAATATCATCAAAGGTAAGCTTTTTTGTTTTTGTTAGATGAATAGGGGGCTTACTTCGACAAGACCGTTGGAAGTCAATCAAAGTCAAAATCGAAGTCGAAGGAGTGTGTAACCGTTTAGGTATCCCTTTTTGAAAATCTAACGTGTTTTTTTTGACTTTCTATAGGATAAAACGCTCCATTCACCGTTTCAAAAATTTCATCAAACATAGCAGCTGATCCAACAATGATCTCTCTTCCGAAAAGATAATTATCTTTTCCCTTAAAATCACTAACCCGGCCACCGGCTTCCTCCACCAGTAAAGCACCGGCAGCTACATCCCAGGGACTAAGGCTATATTCATAATAGGCATCGAAACGACCACAGGCTACGTAAGCCAGGTCGAGTGCAGCAGCTCCAAACCGTCGTATGCCTCGTGTTTTTCGCATAAAGTATTCAAGCGTTTGTAAATAGGCGGGTACATGCTGGTAATCGTAATATGGGAAACCGGTGGCAATCATGGCGTCTTGTAATATTGTATTCGTACTAACTTTTATTGGTTTGCCATTTAACCAGCTGCCCCCATCCTTCCAGGCATAGAATAGATCCTTTCTGCTTACTTCGCATACTATACCCAGAATCGTTTGTTCCTTATATTGCAAGCCGACACTTATTGCAAAAAAGGGTAGCTGATGCAAAAAGTTAGTGGTTCCATCTAAGGGATCAATAATCCACCTGTAATCACCCTCCAGAGCTGCTACCGTTTCTTCTTCTGTGATAAAGACTGCTTCTGGCAAAAGAGCTGTTAACCCAGCAACCAGCTTTTTCTCAGACTCCTTATCAACATAGCTCACCAGGCTATTCACACTTTTTACATCGATGTCTTTTACTTCTACTTCCCCCAATTCCTCCTGGATAAAGGTTGCTGCATCTAGTACCACCTGGCAAGATTGTTTACAAAGTTCTTCTACATTTTTTTGTTTCATTTTTTGTTTCTTTTTTACAAAAACACCTACCCTCTTTCTGGTATTTTAATCCGAAAGGTATCCTTTTTTTAGTAAAAACCCTTGATTTTGAAGCACTTGGGATAGTTTTTGCTAAAAAATAAAAACCTCTCTTAGTAAACGTTTACTTCTGTATTAAGCACTTTATAACTGGCACAATCATTAACCTAATATTACAATTTTAAAACTTGCACCCCGTGAAAAAAACGAATCATGTCAGACCAGATAGAAATTTACTTAAACAAACTGAAAGACAAACATAAGATCAATATTCTTTATGCATGTGAAACTGGTAGTCGAGCCTGGGGAGTTCCATCTCCTAACAGTGACTATGATATTCGCATAATTTATAATCATTCTCCGGACTGGTACCTTTCCGTTAATGAAAAACCGGATAATATCATGCAAGTTGAAGACGATATAGATTCCCAGGCATGGGACCTAAAAAAGACCTTGTCTTTACTTTCTAAGTCAAACATTATTTTATTTGAATGGCTACAATCTGCGAAGATATATGCAGGCTGCCCTCTATTTAGGGAAGGTCTGATAGACCTTTCAAAGAAATATTTTCAGCCTCGAAAAGCGATCTACCACTATCTGGGTTTAAGTAATACCTTGATCAAAAAGCATTTTGAGAAAGATACTTTGCCGCTGAAAAAATATTTTATAATTGTGCGTTCCATTTTAGCTTCGATCTGGATTAAAGAAAATCAAACGCCTGCCCCCATTCTCTTTACAGATTTACTTCCTATATTGGAAAAGCAACCAAAGGTTTTGCTGGCAGTACACCAATTAATTCGTTTGAAAAAAGAAACGAATGATGGTAAACCAATCAAACGGATTCCGGCTTTGGATGCGTTTATTTTTGAACATCGTAAGGCTTCCTCCGTTTTTGCAGAGCGATTGCCTAAGCAAGATAAAGTAGACATGGAAGCTCTTGATTTGTTCTTTAGAGGAATGTTGGAACATTATAAAACTCAGGAGCAGGTTTAATCAACCACTAAAAAAGAAAGGGACCTTGGTCCGATACCAAAGTCCCTTTCTTTTTTAGTTTCTTGCGGCTATTAGCCCATCTCAGCAACGACTTCCTGAACCTCAGGAACCATTCGCTTCAACATGCCTTCGATTCCTGATTTCAGTGTAACTGTAGAAGAAGGACAACCACTACAAGATCCTTGTAACACAACTGTTACGATTCCCTTGTCCCATGATTTGAACTCTATGTTACCTCCATCCATCTCAACAGCTGGTTTTACATAAGTCTCAATCAGGTCTTTGATCTTCTTAACCAACTCCGCATCGCCTTCAGAATACTCGTAGCCAGCACCTCGTTCTGCCTCCAGTTTTTCCATCGCTTCAGCAAAACCTTCTTTGAGAATATCCTTTCCATCTTCGATATAAGCCTTGATGAATTCCTTTAACTTCAACATAATATCTTCCCAGGCGTAATTGAACTCCTTGGTCACGGTTACGAAGTTATTACAAACGTAAACGCCCTTTACATAAGGCAATTCAAATAAAGCTGTCGCTATTGGCGACCATTCCTGCGCCAACTCTTCTTCCCGAAAATCAGCGGTACCTTTATATAACATACGGTTGGTCACAAATTTCAGTGACTCCGGATTAGGCGTTTGCTCGGTGTAGAGCATTACTGGGCTTTTGGCTGCAGTCTTTTCCATAATAAATTCTCTTTTTTATATTTTTCCAGACGAAGAACCTCGTGATTCTTATCCTTATTTAGATTAATTATACACAAAAATAACACAAAAAGCGCTAGAAAGTTGTTTTGGAGGCTACTTTTAATGCAAATGAGACTGCTGTGCTGTCAGATCGCTCTGCTGTCAGACTTCCCACTCACGTAGCTCCGCGATCGAATGTACACGATAGATGGAAGTCTGACAGCGAAGCGATCTGATAATGAGGGCACAGGCTGAATGATCTGACAGTGCAACGGTCTGGCAGCAAAGCGGTCTCATTCTAGCCATACAACTCATAATGAATCTGCGACTTATCATAACCCAACTTCACCAACAGATTCGCCACCGCTTCATCAATCATATTAGTCCAGCCACAGAGATAAAAGTGTACGTCGGGGCGAACGGTTTTGTAATCTTCCAGGTAAATTTGGTGAACATAGCCTGTATAGCCTTCCCAAGCTTCCTCTCTTGATAGCGCTGCAGAGTAGCTAAAGCCATCCAACTTTTTTGTTAGCTCGTCCAATTCGTCTTTATAAAGTAAACCTTCCTTGTGGCGGGTTCCGAAAATCAGATGTAGTTGTTGATGTGGTTTCTTATTATTATAAATATCCCAGAGCATGCCCCGGAACGGTGCTATGCCAGTACCTGTACAAATGAAAACCAAATCCGAATCAATTTTTTCTGGTAGAACGAAGGTACCTGATGGTCCTTTGAAGCGAATGGTTCCGCCAACTTCCAGTTCATTAAATAGGTAAGTGGTACCTGCTCCTCCTTCCAATAAGACAATGCAAAATTCCAATACATTGGTACCATCCGGAGCATTGGCAATGGAGTAACTGCGCCAGCGTTTGTTTCGTTTTTCACTAATTGGTAAATCCATTGTTACGAACTGACCCGCTTTGAAGTCAAATATTTCGTCTCCGGGTACTTCTACCCAGAAGCGTTTCGTCGTTGGCGACTGATCTTCAATTTTAATTACTTTACTGTCGTACCATTTCCAGGCCATTTGTTGTTTTTAAGTCTATTTATGAAATACTGATGGATGTTAGATGTTTCTTCGACCAGCCAAGAGCTGGCGAAGGATGTTAGTGCTCTTCAATTGCTGAGCTCCGCTTTAATTTGCCTCACCGATAGTCGAGAACCAACATCCTTTCAAGAATAGCTTAGTAACACCATTCCTTTTTACACGGGCTAAACCAAGTAAGTTAATTGGGCATTCCCCAAACCATTTCCTCATATTTATAAAACACCTCAAATCCTTTTTCGTTGAAATATCCTTTGGTTTTTTCAACAGACTCTCTACTGGTCACTAACACAAAGTCTCCACCCCAGGCGCCTAGCGACTTTACCTCGCCCTCAAAATCAGGGAAATACAATTCCTTGGCTCGTGGTATATTTAGCGTTTGGCTAATGATGGCTTCGTGTTCGAGAATGAGTTTGTTGAAATTATCTAATGTTTTGGCGGCAGCCATCTCCTCACTTATTTCAGAAAGCCGTTTTATAAAAATACTTTTATCTGATTTTAAATTTCGGTAGTGCGCAATTCCGTCTCTACTATTTTGTTTTTTACCCAGGTAGACGAAAAATAGCTTGTCGCTAAACGCTGGTAAAAATGTACTTGCTTGAACGTGTACTATAGTTCCAAGTTTTTGAAAGTAAATCGGACCATCTGCAACGGCACAGGCAAGGTCATATCCGGATCCTCCAAACGTTTCTTCCAAAGTCTGATACGCATCGGTCTCTGACCATTGCGACAACAAAGACAATAAAGTAGAGCTGGTTCCCAATCCCCAGGGCCTCGGAAATTCGAGATATGTTTCAAAATGAAAACCTGTTTTCCCTTCAAATAATTTTGCCTGTTGTTTTTTGATAGATAGGAAAATATCTTTTAACCGCTGGGCTGTTGCCGTATCATTGGTGGTTTTGATAGCCAGCGTCGCCAGGTCATATGTTGCTTCAAACCAAATTCTTTTTTGGTCATCAAAACTTCTCCATGCTATGCCGTCAGAATTTTCCATTTCCGTCACTTCCAAACGCTGACCAAATTTCAATGGCAAAGCCAGCGCCAGTGCTTCGTCCAATACAAAGTATTCGGCAGAGAGTAAGAACTTTCCTTTTGCGTAGTATGTAGATGTGTTGTTCAATGAAGTGATTTTGGAAGAGGTGGGAAATGGGAGGTGGGGAGCTTCCTTCTAACGCAGAACCCACTCATGCGGCGCGCACGATAACGGGAAGCTTCCATCCTTCCACTTCCAACTTCCCAGCTCCTTACTCTGCTTTTAAGCGAAGCGATGAAGCATCTGAATCTTTATCCGTTTGATCGCGGTTTTCATTTAAATAATCACGAACGCCGCTAACCGAAACAATTTTATCATCAAAATATTCAACCGCATTTTTAATCTCTGCTTCAGACGCATCCTGATGGTTTAGAATGTTCAACAGGTGCATTTTCATGTGTCCTTTTTGAATCCCGGTTGTTACCAGAGATTTGATTGCTGCAAAATTTTGAGCAAGGCCGGTTGCCGCAATTATTCCCATTAATTCTTCCGCATTTGGGTTTCCTAAAAGCTCTAAGGAACGCCTTGCTATGGGATGCAACTTTGTTAATCCTCCAACGGTGCCAATGGCAAGAGGCAGGTCCATCCAAAATTTAAATAATCCGTCTTCTATTTTACAATGTGTAAGGCTTCGGTACTGACCATCTTTAGCAGCATAGGTATGCCCGCAAGCTTCTATCGCACGAAAGTCATTTGCTGTCGCTAAAACAACTGCATCAATACCATTAAATATTCCTTTGTTGTGCGTAGTGGCGCGGTAGGGATCGATGTGCGCTATTTTTATGGCGCGACAAAATTTATCGGCAAATTGCGCAGCGCTCATGTCGCCACTAAAGGTTCCCAAATCTTCCACCGGACATTCTACCCAGGTTCGGACTAAACACTCTGGTGTATAATTGGAAAGAATAGACATAATAACATCCACTTCTTTTTCCATTCCCTCCTCAAACCGATCGTCTTCTTTTATGAATTTAATTAAGGTATGTGAAAACGTTTCTAAAACAGAATTGATGAAGTTGGCCCCCATCGAATCACAGGTTTCAAAAGTAGCCATGATTTGGAAGTAACCTTTGTCGTGGCTCGTCATATCTTTTAGAACAATATCAGCTATGCCTCCACCACGGTTTTCCATGTTTTTAGTAATGCCAGCAGTTGCCTTAATTAATTCAGTTTTAATTTCTGAAAAAACCGTTTTTAATTTTTCAGAGTTTCCGTGCCAATAGAAATGCACTTGTCCAACTTTTTTGGTGGAGATGACTTCTGCATGAAATCCGCCACGGCTCATCCAGTATTTCGCGGCAGCAGATGCGGCAGCAACAACAGAACTTTCTTCAATCACCATCGGAACGGCGTAGGTTTTTCCGTTGAGAATAAAATTTGGAGCTACACCAAAAGGAAGATAAAAATTACTAATGGTGTTTTCACTGAAACCATCCAGGATGCGTTGCTCCTTTTCATTGGACAACCAGTATCCGCTCAGTTCACGCATTACACTCTCAGGGTCTTTGAAAAAATTTTCAACGATCCATCGCAATTTTTTGCGCTTCGACATTTTGGAAAAACCTGAGATGGATTTTTTCATTCTAATTAATCTCTTAGAGAAGCTAACTAAGCTAGTTTGTTAGTTTCTCTTACTTTTAAAAACGCATTTGCTAATGTTAGTCCTTGTATTTGCGAAGCTACATATTCATGTAAGTCTTCGTAGTCGCCACGGGCGTGTTTCAAAAATGCAGATGCCTGACCGTAAATACTTGGGAGGGCTAATTTATTAATTAAATAATGCCCATCCAAGAATCCAGAAACTCCTCCTGAAATTATTACCTGCCTGCAAAGCATTTTAGCCCCCAGCTCTTCAATAATTTGATTGCTCATCTCTACCATATCAAGGGCGCTATGACCAACATAGGCCAGCTCTTCAAAAGTTTCTTGTTTCATTTTATCGCTACGCAACAGTTCCAACATCGCAAAGTTGGTACCGCCGCTTGCCGCAAAATCAATAGCCGCCAATGGCAATTGAAAAAGTGCTTTCAAACTTTCATAGCCCATTCCCTGACCTACTTCTTTTACTATGATAGGGCATTTAATTTTATCAAGACATATCTGAATGGTTTCCAACGGTGGCTTTTCAAATCGGTCTCCTTCCGGTTGTAGCCATTCCTGAAATGGGTTGACGTGAATAATCAATCCATCTGCTTGCAAGCGGTCTACCAGTTGCTCTATCAGAAGCAACTCATTTCTTGCCATCAGTTGTTCGATTTGAGCAATTCCAAGATTAGCATAAAGAGGTAAGTCATTGCCAATAATAGGTCTTACATTGAAATCAGCAATAGTCTTGTCTTCGTATATCAATGAGCGGCAGGACCCCAGTCCCATCCCCATTCCAAAGTCCTTGCATGCCCGCGCGAGGTTGTGATTAATCTTGTTGGCCCATTCAGTTCCTCCGGTCATGCTTGACACCCAAAGAGGCGCCTTCATGGTTTTTCCAAGAAATTGAATTGCTGGTCGTTCATGTTGGGAAGGGTGTGCAGAAAGCATAGGTTCGTAGTAAAACCGCTGATCCAGCTCCTGCCTGGTTACCTGAGAGCGAAAGGCCAGCTCAATATGATCGCGCTTTCTAGATGCCGCTTCCGCATCATTTTCGATAAGCGGTTTAGGTAGTATTTTATGCTTTTTACTCATTGATCGTCTAATATATCTATGTATGACACAAAAAATAATTTGGGCACCTTACACTCAAGTTAATTTTTCGTTATTACTCAGCTCCTGTAAAGGTAGGTCTTTATGCCGACTTAGCCGACTTATCCTTAAGGTTGAACATCCAGTAATAGAAATGGTTCTTTCAGAAGGGTCGTTTTTAGCATAAAAAGGATCTAATTTTGAGCGGTCTAAAATTTTTGTGCGAAAATTGGACTGTTTATCAATGAGTTATGAGCTTCAGCGTTCTTTTTTTTCTCAAAAACCCTTGTTTTTTGAGATAAAGAGCGGTACATTTGCACCTCTTTGGCGAAAGCCCTATAAATAAGACATAAATTTATTTAATTACCGACCACAAAATCTTAAAAAGTGGATACATTAAGTTATAAAACAAAATCGGCGAATAAGGAGACCGTGGTACACAAGTGGTGGATCGTAGATGCAGAAAACATGACTGTTGGACGTATGGCGACTGCTATAGCGAATGTACTACGTGGTAAGCACAAGCCTTCTTACACGCCACACGTTGACACAGGCGACTACGTAATTGTGATCAATGCAGACAAAGCTCGCTTCACTGGCAACAAGATGGAAGACAAGTACTATCTATCTCACTCTGGTTATCCAGGTGGCCAAAAAAGCATTACCGCTAAGGAGTTAATGGCGAAGAAACCTACTATGGTTGTTGAATCAGCAGTAAAAGGTATGATCCCAAAAAACAAACTTGGCCGAGCTATTAGTAAAAAATTGTTTTTGTACGCAGGTGAAGAGCACCCGCATGCAGCACAAAAACCTGAACCTTTAAACATATAATTATATGGAAATGATTAATGCCATAGGAAGACGTAAAGCTTCCGTCGCCAGAGTTTATCTCACTAAAGGTGAAGGGAAAATTACGATTAATGGAAAAGACTATAAAGAGTATTTTCCACAGCAACATGTACAGTCTAATATCACTGATCCTTTTTCAACTGTTGAAGCTGAAAACATTTATGACTTGAATGTAAATGTACAAGGTGGTGGTTTCAAAGGCCAGTCAGAAGCAGTACGCATGGCCATTGCCCGTGCATTGGTTAAACTAAACGAAGAATTCCGCTCGCCATTGAAGGCTAGAAAATTCTTATCTCGTGATGCACGTGTGGTTGAACGTAAAAAATACGGTAAACCAAAAGCACGTAAAAGCTTCCAGTTTAGTAAACGTTAATTTTTGGATGTATTGGGTGTTTTTTATACCCGCTTATTCATTCAGTAAAACATCATTAAAAAATGGCAAAACCTACCTATAAAGAATTACTCGATGCCGGCGTACACTTCGGACATCAAAAAAAGAAATGGAACCCTAAAATGCAGCCTTATATTTTTATGGAGCGCAAGGGTATTCATATTATAGACTTGAACCGTACACTTGAATGCATGGACAACGCTGCTAAGGCAGTAACTCAGATTGCAAGATCAGGACGTAAGATTCTTTTCGTTGCTACTAAAAAACAATCTCGTGAAATTATTGCTGAAGCTGCAAGAAGCGTTGGCATGCCTTTCGTTGTGGATCGTTGGTTGGGAGGAATGATGACGAACTTCAGTACCATCAAGAAGTCTGTTAAGAAAATGAACACAATCGATCGCATGCTTGCGGATGGTTCTTTGACCAGCGTAACAAAGAAAGAACGATTGACGTTAACCAGAGAGCGTAACAAACTAGAAAAAGTTTTGGGGGGTATCGCTAATCTCAACCGATTACCTTCTGCTGTATTTATCGTTGATATTTCGCACGAGCACATTGCTTTGGCTGAAGCCAGAAAATTGGGCATGCGTACAGTAGCAATGGTTGATAGCAACTCTGATCCTAACATGGTTGACTTTCCAATCCCCTCTAATGATGATGCTTCTAAGTCTATTGCTATGATCACCAGCTTTATGGTTGAAGCCATCAAAGAAGGGTTGAAACAACGTGAAAATGCTCAGAAGAATGAGAAGCAGGCTGCTGCTAAAAAAGAACAACCTAAGGCTGAGGCTAAAGTTGAAACTAAGCCAGAAAGCAAAAGCTAAATTTCTCTGTTTTTAAACTAATACACGGTCATCTAAATTCTGCCCGTTTTGAATGCTTCTTTTGAAATTACTTTCCGTTATAAATTCCTTAAATAGTTAAGGCTATTCGCGAAATTTATAACTCCATTAATTTCAAAATAATCGATTCAAATTCGGACGAAACTTAAATGACAGTGTACTAATATTTTTTAAAACTAAAAAAATAACCTTCGATGGACGTAAAGATTTCAGCGTCGGACGTAAAAAAATTACGTGACCAAACCGGTGCAGGTATGATGGATTGTAAGAAAGCTCTAACTGAAGCAGATGGAGATTTCGCTAAAGCAATCGAAAATCTACGTAAGAAAGGTCAGAAGCTTTCTGATAAAAGAGCTGACCGTGAAACTAAAGAAGGAGTTGTAATGGCTCTTACTTCTGATAACAGAAACAATGGCGTAGTTCTACGCCTGGGTTGTGAAACTGATTTTGTTGCTAAAACAGATGGTTTCATTAACCTAACTAAAAGTATTGCAGAAATTGCACTTAAGAATTTACCTGAAACTACAGAAGAACTACTTGCTCTTCCTTTTAATGGTGAGTTGAGTGTCGGTGATAAAATTACTGAGCAGGTTGGTGTAATTGGTGAAAAGTTAAATCTAAGCGGTTACTCTAAGTTAGTAACAGCTGCTGGCGAAGGCCAGGTGATTCCTTACATCCACATGGGATACCGTGCAGGTGTAATCGTTTCTTTCAATGTTGATGGTGATAATGTTGTGGACCCAGGTAAAGACGTTGCTATGCAGATTGCTGCAATGCGTCCTGTAGCTGTTGATAAAGATGGCATCGATCCTTCTATCATTGAAAAAGAAATTGAGATAGGAAAAGAGGTTGCTCGCCAGGAAGGTAAGCCAGAAGCAATGTTGGAAAAGATCGCAATGGGTAAACTAAATAAGTTTTACAAAGAGCGAACGCTTCTAAATCAGATGTTTGTTAAAAACAACAAGCAAACAATTGCTGCTTACTTGCAAAGCGTTGATCCTAAATTAACAGTCGTCGACTTCAAACACGTTGAACTCGGCTAAATGATATCTAAGTAACCAAGCAAAATTATTTTAATATATCCTTGATGAACTTTTTGCTCCATACTTCTTCAAAAATACTCGCCGTAGCTAAGGCTATGGCTGCGTTTTTTGAATCGTCTGAAACAAAAATTTCTATCAAGTCTATCTCTAAAACAATAATGCTTGGTTACTTTTAAAAAAAAGCGAATTATTAATTTAATTCGCTTTTTTTTTGGTTCATTATTTGAAAGGTAAGTGACAAGACAAATTTATTTGGTTTTTTACTATCTTTCTAAATTTCCTAAGCGATTGACCAATAGGGAATTAGCGTGTAAATTTAGAAAAATACTAAACGTAGAAAATCAAATAATTCCGTCAAACTACTTAGATATAGATATGTTCTCGCCTTTCTTTCTCGCCTCAAACTACTATTAGCTTACAACAATTTTATTTCTCATAATTTAAGTAATAACAATTCGCGTGATGAATAATAAATACAAAAGAATACTCCTAAAACTTAGCGGTGAATCTTTGATGGGTAGCCAAAACTTTGGTATCGATTCTTCTATGCTAAAGCACTATGCTACTCAAATTAAAGAACTTGTTGATTCAGGAGTTGAGGTGGCTATTGTTATCGGTGGTGGTAACATTTTCCGAGGACTTCAAGCTGTGGAATCAGGAATTGAGCGAGTACAAGGTGATTACATGGGGATGCTGGCAACCGTAATCAATGGAATGGCGCTGCAAAGCGCACTTGAAAGTTCTGGTGTCTATACCAGATTAGTCACCGCCATTGAAATGAAGCAAATTGCTGAACCTTACATTCGTAGACGTGCGGTACGTCACCTTGAAAAAGGACGGGTTGTTATTTTTTCTGCCGGAACTGGTAGCCCATACTTTACAACAGATTCTGCTGCCGCTCTGCGTGCCAACGAAATAAACGCTGAAGTGATTTTGAAAGGAACTCGTGTAGATGGTATCTACAATGCTGATCCTGAAAAAGATCCTACGGCTACAAAATATGATACTATTTCTTTCTCCAAAGTAATCAGCATGGGTCTAAGCGTTATGGACATGACCGCGTTTACACTTTGTCAGGAAAACAATATTCCGATTGTCGTTTTTGATATCAATCGTCATGAAAATCTGAAAAAGATTGTTCAGGGTGAGATGATTGGTACTTTGGTGGAGTAGGTATGAGGTGTGAAGTATTAGGTATGAGGTATGAGGTATTCCCTCTAACGCGATAAAAAAATCCCGGACTGGTTAACGCTGGTTCGGGATTTTTTTTATCGCGTTTAAAAGATCGGTAAGCATGCCCTTTGATTTATCAAATCGGCAGGATTGCCGAGCTGAGACAATAAAATATGAGTGTGAGTGTGAGTTAGAATGCGAAATCAATGTGTCTCAGCTCGGCAATATCTAAAGCTTCGGGGACTTCATTACCAGAAGCGGGGTTAGAATGCGAAATCAAAGTGTCTCAGCTCGGCAATCCCTTTTGCTTCGCGATAAGTGCTTACCGATCTTTTAGACACTTTATTTACCGCCGGGCAATAGCAATGGTAGCCATACTAACTTTCACTCCAGGAACCTCCAATATTTTTTGTGCACAAGCTTCCAGTGTAGCGCCTGTCGTAATCACATCATCTACAATCAGGACATGCTTTCCTCTCAGGGCATTTGGGTTAACCAAGTCAAAGGCAGACTTTACATTGTCGAATCTTTCTTGTCGGGTCTTTTTGGTTTGGGTGGTGGTTTCTTCACTTTTAATTAGAATGGTTCTGGTCCAGGGGATTTCCATCGTTTCAGAAAGGCCGCGGGCAAAAAGGTCGCATTGGTTGTAGCCGCGCTTTTTTTCTTTGCGGGGGTGCATGGGTACGGGGAGGATTAAATCCACTTCTTTGAATACAGAAGCGGTTCTCAATGTTTTCCCGTAGAGGCGTCCGAGGTTGATACCAATTTCGGTTTTGTGCTTGTATTTTAAATTGTGGATGAGCTTTTGGGTTCTACCCGATTTCACGAAATGGTATAAAGCAGCACCGGCTTCTACTTTAACCCTTCCCCAGAAATGTTCAGCAAAAGCGTTCTCCTGATCTATGTGATAATCTGTTTTGGGAAGGTAGTATTGGCATTGAATGCAAACGGCTTCGTTGCCGGGTGGAAGGTTTTTGGCGCAAGCCAGACAAAGCTCCGGATAGATGAGACCCAGAAAGTCTTCGAGGTACTTTAGTAGTTTTCTCATATTTAAAGTTAGGGAAAAAATATGAAACGACCGATTGTTGTGGATTTTATGGCGTGGGATGGGACACAGATCTAAGGGATTGAACGGATAGGGACGGATTTTTCTAACTAATGCAGCACCCTCAGACGTAATTTTAGATGAGTAAACAGAGCGAATTAAAACAAAAAAATCCGTCCGATCTGTTCCAATCCGTTAGATCCGTGTTCCAATGCCCCAGCGAGCCTGCGAGCCAAAATAAAAAACGTCTGCCCAACAGTTAGTAGGACAGACGCATCAAAACAAAACGAAAAACCAACTTTAAACAAGTCTTTTATACTGAAAACAGTTTTGAAACAAATGATTTATTTTAAACTCTATTTCAAAACGGTTTCATATGGATAACCAAATAATATTAAAAATTGTTGCAAAGGGTATGTTAAGGAACTCTTAAAACCTTTACATTCATTTGGCATATGACATTCATTTTACTTTAGAAAATAACCTTGATCTCTTTTGACCATTCGCAATTAGTTACTGGTTATCATCCTTTCTTTAAACGCACAGGGATCACTTTTGTTTTCCCTTTTCTGGTAACCGTCACTTTTATCGTATCCCCGACCTTTGCACTTCCTACTACTTCCTGCAACTCTGGTACGTTCTTAATCTTTTGACTATTGACCATGGTAATCACATCATTTGGAAGCAAGCCAGCATACTGTGCAGCACCTCCATCAATCAAATCCCGAATGACTACTCCCTGGCTAAAACTCAACCCAAGCTCCTTTGCCAGTTCATTATCTACATCCATAATATTGATTCCGAGAAAAGCACGTTGGTAGCTGCCGTATTCAATTATATCGCCTACAATCTTTCGCATCAGATTAACTGGAATCGCAAAAGAGTAGCCGGAAAAGGTACCTGTGTTGGTTGCGATAGCCGTATTGATACCAAGTAATCGGCCTGTTGCATCCACTAGTGCACCTCCACTATTTCCAGGATTGACAGCTGCATCAGTTTGAATAAACGATTCAATTGAAGAGCCATTATTGTTTTGAATCAAATCAATATCACGGCCTTTGGCGCTAATGATTCCTGCGGTCACAGTAGATGTAAGATCAAAAGGGTTGCCTACTGCCAGTACCCATTCTCCGATTTCTGCTTTATCCGAATTGGCAAACTGAAGGGTTGGTAAATTATTTCCTTCTATTTTCAGTACTGCCATATCACTTGATGGATCTGTTCCTACCAGGGTGGCATTGTATTGTCGATTATCGGTCAGTGTAACTTCTACCTGATCGGCACCTGCCACTACGTGATTGTTGGTCACGATGTATCCGTCATTAGAATAAATGACCCCAGATCCCGATCCGCCTCTTGGGGAATCACCTCCGAAAAACTGGCTAAAGGGATCACTGTTTCTATTATTCTGTTTTCTTTTTCTTGCGGCGGCAGTGCTTTCGGTTGCCGAGATGTGTACGACTACAGGCATCGCTTTTTTAGCGGCAGCTTTAAAATCAAGCGGAGCAGCTACTGTTCCTTTTTTGACATTTATTTTGTTGTTGACATTTTGGGCATAACTGCTTTGAGGAGCAGTGGTTGTCATTTGAGGCATCATATAGAAGACACCTGCAAGTACAATCAGCCCCCCTAAGACACCAGCTGTTATAAATCCAATCAAATTTTTCATGGTTCTGAATTTTAGTTTGTTAGATAAGCTTGGGACGATGCCCCAAGTTTTGGAATCTGAGGCCTTCAGCCTCACAAAATCGGGAGTACTTAGTACACTCTATAATAAGGCAAAGGAAACAATCCTTTGTCAGTTTCCTGAGTTTTAAAAATACTAGTGAGCTTAGAAATAGAATATAACCTTGAGGTAAGGCTTGTAGTGTTAACGCTTTCAGCTTAGGCTTGTTCTTAAGCTGCTTCAATTTAACGTGTTGTTAACAGGGTTTTATTGTGTAGTGGTTGGGAAAAGGGACCGGAAAGCGCCATCGCGAAGCAAGGTGAACCCGAGCCCGAGTGTAGAGGGGCTTTTGGAAGCGTCTTCTAACGAGAAGCTCGTGGTCGTGGGAGGCTTTCCACTTCTCCCCTTAAAGTTCTGTTGAAGATTTAATTATCTTATGTACTGTAGAAAAACCAAGCTTAAACCCACAAGTTTGTTTTCAATTTCGAAAAGGCTAAGCTATAGCGCATTGGAATTGCTATTGCCATTGAAACTTTGATTTGCCGTTACGCCGCAATCTACTATAGTCGTGTCTTTTCATAAATCCAATATAGGAATAAGCTTATGTTTGAAATGGCAAAGGCATAGGACATAAATCCGCTAAAATTAGTTTTGATCCAGTGGGGGATGTTTATGCCTAAAAAGATATCTAATATAATAGTTGTTATAAGAATCAACATATATAAAACAGTTATGAAGTAAGGAGCTTTTAGTACTTGGCGCATACGAGCACTTTTGTCTTTTGAAAGCTTACTCACAGATATATATAACAAACTAAGAATAAAAAAAATAATACAATATAAGCCCATGGAGAATACTGTGGGAAACATTATTTGACTCCACATTATAGCATCAATATAAAATAGCTAATAGCATGAGAATAAATATTAGCATCCATATCAAACGTGGAAACTTAAATAACTTCATCATATTGAATTGAGTTTTTCTCTTTGAAACTAATACGCTTATTTGATTCTGGTGAGCCTGCAGTACTTGTAAATCTTAGTATATAGTTATAATCTTTCTTTTAGGCAACGAACATATTGAGTATTAAAACTCAATTTACAAATATATTGTTACAATGTAATTTTTCAGAGTTAATTAATTTTAGATGAAATGCGACGTAGAAATGTATCCGCCAATTTTAATTGGCTGGATTTATAGGTACTTCTGCCATCCAGCCAATTAAAATTGGCGGATACGAAAAATCTAATTCCGCGTATCAACCCCCCAAGTCAATTTCTCCCGTATCGTATGCATAAAGCTTTGATCGTTCAAACGCATCAAACGGATTGGGAAATCACATTTTCTAACAGCCAGTTGGTGTAGTGAGGTGATGGTTTCAAAACGAGAGTCGAGGGTACAAAGAAAGTTTTCGGCTCGACCGACTACTTCAAAAGAAATAACCGAATCGTCGGAGATGACGATAGGACGAATATTTAGATTGTGTGGGGCAACGGGTGTGATTATAAAGTTGCCGGAATTTGGAAATACAATGGGGCCTCCACAACTTAAGGAGTATCCGGTGGAACCAGTGGGAGTTGCCACAATGATTCCATCCGCCCAATAGGAATTGAGGTAGGCGCCGTTTACGTAAGTGTGAATGGTAATCATCGAAGAAGTGTCTCGCTTCAGAATAGTGAAATCGTTGATGGCAAATTTGCATTCTCCAAAAAGCGGAACATTCGATTCCAGATAAAGCATCTTTCTTTCTTCGTAAGAAAACATACCTCGCTTGATCTGTCCGATGGCTGATTCGATGGTCGCCTTTTCTATGTTGGCCAAAAAGCCCAATCTTCCTAAGTTAATACCGAGTATGGGAACGCCGCTATCTCGAATCAAAGTAGTTGCGCTAAGTATGGTGCCATCTCCACCCAGCGTGATTAGGTAATCTATCTTTCTGGTTTTAAAATCTAAGTACCCCTCAAATGCACCAACGGGCTTTTTGAATTTGACCCTATCTTCCAATTGTTTAAGAAAAGGAGTAAATACATAAGCTGTAAAATCATGCTCGTGTAAGGCATCAAAAAGCCTTTGAATTACTGCAATGTCTTCTTCCTTCGCCGTTTTACTATAGACAACTACCTGCATTAGAAAAATATCTGATTGTGGATAAATAAACCGTATTCATTTAGATGGTTCCTGCTAAATTGTAACTGGAAAATCTTGTCGTAATATACAACAAAATCCAGGCCTATACCGCTTCCATACATCCATTCATTCCCTAACGGATTGATATCCGCATATTGGTTGTCATGAACATAGCCGGTATCGTTGTAAAATATAAGGTATATTTTGGCTGGCATTTTTTTAAATTGCCTGATGGGCATTGCTTTTCCCCAGTTCCAGCTGAAGTTGAATAGCTCATAGCGCAAAGTTGTTTTCAGGTAAGCATAATCCAGTCCGTCTATCACATACAATTCATAACCTCGCAAATAATCGGGAAGATAGCCTAGTCCGGTATAGTTGGTATAAGCTTGTCTTTTTCGAATCAACTGCGTTTTTCCTTTTATTTTGGTTCCAAAACTAAATTTCTTATTTAGCTTAAAATACTGTTCAAGTGTTGCTGAAATAGCTAGTCCGTTTCTGTCGCCAAAAATACCTAAACCCTCCTTCTCCATGACCGCTGAAAAGCGACGGCCACGTAATGGATATGGTCGCACATCTCTTTCATCTATTGTAAATTCGTACCGAAGAAAAAACAGTTGTTGTCTTTTTTTATTATTGAGAAAGTAGTCGGGATTCAGGTCGAGAGCTACCTTGTCGGAAATACTGTTTTGTTGGTATTCCAGCTTAGCCCGATGGTAAAATCTTATTCCCTTTCGGTAAATGAAAGTGGTGCCGGCCCGAAACCGATACAATTGAAATTCATCCTCATTGCGATCAAAGGCTAATTTATTGTCAATGGTTCGATAGGCTATTTCTTTGCGACGGGAGTAAAAAGTAGAGGCTCGGAACCCGAGCGTCTGTTGTTTGTTGATGTAGGGAATTTCGTAAGCGATTTCATATTTTTGTTTGTATCCGAAAAGCAAGCCCAGTTTAAGTCGGTCTTTTCTTCCGGTCAAATTAATGTGATAGGCATCCATACCGAAATTGATTCGATTTAAATCGCGCTTTTCCTCTTGCCACCAGACGTTAAAATTTCTGTCGGCTAATTCCATCACGACGATGGGGTATATGTACCAATTTTCCTCCACTTCAATGGTAAATGAAATTTCGCTACTCGCTTGATTCCAATCTTTTATATTAAAATCTGCGGAACTAAATAATGCCGTGTTCAGGATATTTCTCTTGTTGGCGTCAATACGTTGTGTTAATTCACTAAGCGGAATTCCATCTCCAATATTGAAATCCAGTTCGCGAAGGATAATGCGGTCTTTTGTCTTACGGTTTCCTTCTATTTCTATACTTTTCACAAATACCGAATCAAGCTGTCCTATAGCTATAGCAGGCAGAAATAGTAGTAAAATAATAATTTGGAGATATCTCCTTAGCATTCGACTTAGTTAAGTAGTTGTTGAAATAGAAGGTCGAAGTTAAGAAATTATTGGTGATCGGTAAGGATAGAGATATTAGCGATCGGTAAGGACGAAAGGACCAACGCGAAGCATGGGAGTGCAGGGATTGCTGATCGCGGGCAAGATATAAGGAGTATAGTGCTGGCGTTCGACGATCCCGAAATAATTGCCAGAGCAAATCTATTTCGCGCTTATCGGTCGCCCTCGCGCCTTTGACTTTAGTTGACTTTACTCCCGGGGAGGCGTAAGACCTGGTTGTTAAACATTCAAATAGGTCATCAACATATCAAATCGATCCTTGAGTGAATCAAAATACTTTGCTTCCTGGAAGGATGCCTTTACTTTATAATCAAAGCGCTCAAAAGAGGCGATAATTCTGTTGACTTCTGGTTTATTTATCTTGATGGTGACATCAATTTGGGTAGAATCGAGTGCAGAGGTGATAAAACTGCTTAGTACTACTGCTTGCTCAGATTCTACAATTTGAGCAATTTGCGTCAGCGTATAGTCTATTTTACTCATTTCTAAAACAATGATACTACCCGGCTCTGTAAACGAACCAATGCTCGCAAAGAAACGCAATAAATCATCCTGAGAAATTACCCCCATATAGTTGTCTTCCTTATCCACTACAGGAATTACCGTCAGCTTATATTCACTTACCAGATGAAGCACCTTGTATATGTGATCATCAGCCTGTGCATAAGGTCGATTTAGTGACAAATCATAAGACCCTAAAGGTTCTAGTACATCGTGGTCCAAAATGTCTTCTTCACTTATTAAACCAAGTAGTTGTTGGTTATTGACAATAGGAAGGTGTTTGACATAATAGTCACTCATAACGCTCAAGGCCTCTTCTCCCGTGTCAGAAGTTTTCAGAGGTATAATGCTCTGTGATAATAAATTTCCTGCGATCATAACGTTTTCTTTTTGCTCTACCAGCATTTTAACTATGTTTGCTTGTATGTATAACGTTTTTCCGTATCGGTTCGTTTCTCATTCGATAAAACAAGGTACAAAAATAGCAGATTTCACTTGTGGCAGACAATTAGGTATAATGATTTGCTTTCTATGTCTTCAATACCTAAAAGGCAATCGCTATACCAAAAAAAATTACTGTTGGTTATTAGCTGTTGCCGTTAGCTTTCCCTTTATTGCGATTGAAGCGCGTTAGAGTGAAGCTAACGGCCAACAGCTAACAGCCAAAGGTTGAATCGTTAAACTATCCCAGCAATTTCTTTTTCTGAAGTACGAATTCTTCTTCGGTCAATAAGCCTTTTTGTCTTAATTCTGCGAGTTTTTGCAATTGCTCTAGTAACGCTGTGTTTTGGCCGGAATTTTCCATTGTTTTGGCCTGGTTACCACTGAGTTGATAGTTGTTTTGCTGAAAAGCTTCAAATTCATCCTGTATTCTCAAATAAGCCAGCGCATCGTGGGTTTTTATTTTTTCAAAATCTTTGAAACCCAGTGATACTGCATTATCCAGATGATACATCGCTTTGTTTTTGTCTTCCATCAGTGAGTAAGCGCATGCCAGATTAAAATGTACTGAAATATCGTCTTCGTTGATTTGCAGTGCTTTTTCAAAATCTTCAATGGCGCCTTCGTAGTCGTAGTCCTTGAATTTTTTGACACCACTGTTTTTGTATGGATTGGCTTTTGATGCGTTTCGTGGTTTTCTTTTTGATCGTGGGGCAGGGGGAGCCTGTTGTCTCCGTCTATCACCACGGTCGCGTCGTTGCTCATATCTTCGATTGGTACGACCTCCTCTTCCATCTCGTGGTGGTCCGCCTGTTCTCTGCTTATTCTGGTTAATTCCTCTGTAAGCCATCAATGCAACGATACCAACGATGAATAGCGGAATTTTAAAGATGCTAGCCACAGCAATGGTTCCAAAAATCCAAAACAATAAAGCAGGATCAAATTTTTTCATTTTTATAAATTCTTTTGCTGGCAAGATAGTTAAGTCAATTGACATTGAAAAACTATCTGTATATTAAGAAGTTGCAATATATAAAAGCTCCGCCACAAACTTTGTTGTGACGGAGCTTTTACAAGATGCTGGATGTGCTGGATGCAAGATGCTGGATCATACGTTACGTAGCGATCACGCTTGTATGCCGAAGTTGTGACGAAGGCATGAGCATCCGCCATCTTGCATCCAGCAACTAGCATCTTGTAACTATCTCAATAATTTTTTCTTTTGGCTGGAAAATTCTTCTTCCGTGAGTAGGCCTCTTTCGCGTAGTTCGCCTAACCTTTTCAACTGATCCAGCAGATCGCCGCTCAGGGCAGGAGCTTCTTCGTGTTCTATTTCTATGTTGAGTTGGAAGTTATTTTTTTCAAAATCTTCGTATTCATCCTGTATTCTCAGGTAGGCCAAAGCGTCGTGGGTTTTGATTTTATCAAACAATTTAAAACCACATTTTACGGCTTTATCCAAATGAAAAAAGGCTTCCCCTTTTTGCTCGGTCAATGAATAAGCGCAGGCCAGATTGAAATGAATAGATGGGTCTTTATCGTTGACGGTCAACGCCTTTTCAAAATCATCTATTGCTCCGTCAAAGTCGTAATCCTTGAACTTTTCTATTCCGCTTTTTTTGTATGGATTCTCGTTTAGGGCAGCCTTTGCTTTATATGCTTGTCTTTGTTTTTTTACCGCTGCTTCGCGTTCTTTTTTCAGATCACTTCTGTTTGGTCGGCCCACAGGAGGAGCTGCTTGTTGGCGTTGGCGTGCGCTTCTGTCAAAGTCAGTATTTCTTTTGCGGTAAGTGGTTTCCATATATCGCTTGTTGTACTTGATATCAAATACATCCTGGTCCATCGAAAGAAAAGCGATAAAATCAATGATAGAAAGTATAAATCCTATTCCTGGAATAAGATATAATAACCCTAAACCAATTTGACCAAGATAGAAGCGATGTACACCGAACTGTCCAAGTATGAGTGCGAGCATTGCGGCTAGTGTTTTATCTTTCATTCTATATGTATAATTCCTCTGTTGTACGATGACTTCGTACTGTTGTTTATATTGTATTGTTTCCATTTCACTAATCTCATAATTACAGTTTGTTTTCACAAATGAATTAGACTAATGAATGCTTTCTCATTATAAACTGATGTTTTTGATAGATTATTTTGGCCGCTTGGTATTTGAGTGCAACTATTTAAGCAGGTACTCAAACTTATCCTATAGATAAATGGGACTGCCTGCTTACTAGAGATTGCATGTTTGGCCAAAAATGGTTAAAATAATGAGCTTTGGCCAAACGAATGCTTTTATTTAGCCAAAACGCTCTGACTAGAAGGAGTAATGTTTAAAGAACCCTCCTCCTTATCAGCGTCCTAAAATATCTTACAAGTTAAAACAGCAATATCGTCTGGGTAAGTTAAATTTCCTCTGAAGAGATCAATTTCCTCCATCAATTTTTGATTAAAGATGGTAGCGGAGTCCTGCTCATTTTTCAGAGTAAACTCCTTCAACATATCTTCATCAAAGTATTCACTTGCTTCGTTTTGAACATCCGTAAGCCCATCTGTAAAGGTTACAATAATGGCTTCCTCATCAATTTTGATTTCCCCAATTTCAACTTCAGGCAACTCCATAAAAGACCCCAGGATAGTGGAGCCTTTATCCAAATGATATACTTGACCACCCATCGACATAAGAGGTTGGTTGTGACCGGAGTTGACATACTTGAGGGTATAATTTATCTTGTCAAATTCAGCAATGAAAAAGGTTAGAAATTTTTCGCCCTTTGTAATTCTGAAAAGTGATTGATTGAGTTCTCTGACGAAATCATCTAGTTCAGAACGTTTGTGAATAAGGCTATGAAAGTTGGCCTGAAAGTTGGCCATTAATAAAGCTGCCGCAATCCCTTTTCCCGAAATATCGGCAATACAAAATGCAAATTTGTCATCATCAAATTCTATGAAGTCAAAGTAGTCACCTCCTACTCCGAGATGCGGTTTGTAAATAGATCCTAATTCAAAAACATCACTTACCGGAAACGCAGAAGGGATTAGTAAATGTTGCATATCTCTTGCCAGTTCCATTTCACGGCGTAGTCGTTCCTGACCTAGTTCTTGTTTAAACAAGCGCTTGTTTTCAATCGCTACAGCAATGATATTGGTGATGGTTGTGATAAACTGTACCTTATTATACATGTCATCATCTTTCTCAAAACCACCAATGAAGGTATAGGCAATGGCATGGTCCTTATGCAATACAGGAATCACAATATCGAATTGTTTAATCAGTGGGTGGTCGGTATCCCCTTCCAGGTTACCGAGGCGTTGGTATTTGGGGAGTATGTCGCTGATGTTCATTTTTACCAAGTCATCTTCAATCCCGATGGATGAGATACATCGCCACTTATCTTTTTTGATGATATACAAAGCCATCTTCTTTACCCCCATTTCCCAACTTAGAAAAGAGTTGTACATCTCATACAGTCCCGAGGCTTTTACATTACTATTGATGGCCTGAGTGATGGTCAATAGGCGATTGATCTGCAACTGTTTCAAGTGCAGCGCCCGCTCCATGGTTTCGAGCGTTGACAGATCCTTTTTTATTTTTGAAAATTCAGACATTATCTTGGTTGTAGTGAAGACCGAAGACGGGAAACTTCGGTCTTCCGTCTTTCTTCTAAATTTTAAAACTATCTACTCGTTATTCACATCCAATGCATCACGAAAACCATTCCCAACCAGATTAAAGGCTAAAACCATCATCATAATGGCGAATGCGGGGATTAATGCCAGAAATGGTTTTCCGCTGATAGCGTATCCATAGTTTTCATTCAGCATCGTGCCCCAGGAAGGTGTTGGTGGTTGAATTCCAAAGCCAAGATAACTTAATCCTGCTTCAATTAGTATAGCTGTTGCAAAAGTTGTTGCCGCTATGACCATTACCGGACCTAATACATTGGGTAAAATATGTCGAAATATGATTCTTCCTGATTTGAAGCCCATACTTTGCGCAGCTTCTACAAATTGGATTTCCTTAAACGAGATGACTTGTCCACGTACCATACGTGCCACATCTACCCACATCGTCAAACCCACTGCTAAAAATATAATTCCAATTCCGCGACCTAAAGCCAGCACAATTGCAAAAACCAATAATAAGGTAGGTATTGACCAGGCGGTATTTATAATTAACATCACCAAATCGTCAACGCGGCCACCGAAGTAACCCGCAATAGCTCCAAGAGTAATTCCGATTGTGAGGGAAATAAATACCGCGATCAAACCAACCAACAGTGAAATTCGTACGCCAAGAATCAGACGACTTAACATGGAACGTCCATATTTATCTGTTCCCAGTAAAAAGGTTTTAGAGTAGATGTTTTCTTTTTTTACCTGGGCTTGTAAATCTACAAGTGCCATTTCTATTTGTTCTTCGTTTATATTATAAAAGCTTAATTGACCTGCTACTTCTTTTTGCGTTTTATTATTGTACGATAAAGGGTAGTAAATATCTGCCAAATCGTACATGATTTCTTTTCCTTTTATTCGCTGAGCTGTTTCGATGTCGTCACCTTCATATCGTTCCACTATAACTTTTGCGCCTTCAAACCTGTAGTTATTGATGGGCATCAATTTATAGGGATTGGCTTTCCCAAAAAGCATGGTTTTGAAAATGTTGCTTTTTTTTATTTCTCTGTTTTTGTGAATAGCTAACATTTGAACTTCGAAGCCGGGAGACTTCAGAGATACTTCTGGTATCTGTTCGTTAACATCAGGTGTTTTGTCTGGCGAAATTAGATAACCCAAAACAGCCATCAACATTGCACAAGCAATCACCACCATACCGAATACAGCAGGTTTGTTTTTCCATAAGCGCCGCCAGGCTCTTTGGTTAGGTGAATCTTTTTTATTATGATTGGTGCTGGGTGTCATTATGTAAAGATAGAAAATAAGGTAACTTTTCAATGTCTCATTGTATGAAATTAAGTTAGAGATTCTACTACTTGTTGTTAAGATGGGATCGGCTGTCCATTAATTAAATTAAATATTTTCAATGTAAAATGTAAACCCGCTAAATGATAAATCAAAAAGTTTTCCCACTGACGTAAAATCTACCGTATTTGGCCACTTTTACATTTTGTATTTATCATTTTTCAGTTTTACATTAAAAAAAGCTGCTTATTGCATGGAAGCCATAATTACAAAAAAAGGTGTACATTTAAAACATGAAAATCGCCTTACTAGAACCCTTCTTTACTGGCAGCCATAAAACCTGGGCGGCGGGTTACCAACAGAGTTCCCAACATGATGTGGAAATCTTTTCTTTGCCGGGCAGGCATTGGAAATGGCGTATGCATAATGGCGCCGTTTCATTGGCCAGACAGTACAATGATGGTGCATTTAAAGCAGATTTTATTTTGGCAACGGATATGTTGAACCTTCCTGTTTTTTTGGCTTTGACTAAAAACAAAATTTCTGGTATTCCTGTGGGTATGTATTTTCATGAAAATCAATTGACTTACCCCTGGTCAGCAACTGATCCTGATGTAAAACTGAAACGCGATCTTCATTATGCATTTATCAACTACACCTCTGCCCTTTCAGCTGATCGGGTCTTTTTTAATTCACAGTATCATTTGGATTCGTTTGTAAATAGTTTGCCGGACTTTTTAAATCAATTTCCGGATTTTCAGGAGTCTGAAAGTGTGATGCGCATTAAAAACAAAAGTCAGGTTTTGCATTTGGGAATGCCTCTGAAAAAAATGGATTCGTTTCAGTCTGATCATAAAGATGAAGTTGCTACTATTTTATGGAATCATCGTTGGGAATATGATAAGCAACCGGATCTTTTTTTCGAAGCTTTATTTCGATTGAAAGAGGAGGGTGTACCGTTTAAATTGATTGTGTTGGGTGAGTCGTTTCATAAGGTTCCTGATATTTTTGCGAAAGCGAAAAAACGATTAGCTGATGAGCTCGTACATTTTGGTTTTACAGAAAATATGGATACATACACCAGGCTTTTGTGGCAGGCAGACTTGTTGCCGGTAACTGGTATACAGGATTTCTTTGGTGGTGCAGTAGTTGAAGCTATTTACTGTGGCTGTTCTGTATTACTGCCACAGCGATTGGCATATCCGGAGCATATTCCGGTTCATTTGCATGACAACTATTTTTATGCTTCAGATACTTCGTTTTATGATTTACTCAAGTCAAAGGTTTTGGATGTTGAAGCTATGCGTAATTCGAACGATTTGCGAATGCATGTTGGTAAATACGACTGGGCAACTCAAGCCGTATTATATGACCGGGCTTTTGAGTCTACTCAAAGTCTTGGTGCATTGAGCTGAGCTGATCAATCAATTCCTTTTGTTCTGGACAAAATTTGTACATTTACTCGAGCAAAACGTTAATTCATCATTAATTAGGTGAGCTTTTAAACCCATTCATGAATCCATTTTTACTTATTCTGGCTATTGTCCCTGGTCTGTTGATCTGTTATTTGGTCTTCAGGGCGGATCGCTATGATAAGGAGCCAAAATTGATGATGCTTGCCTCATTTATACTTGGAGCATTGATTACTTATCCGACCATGAAGGCGGAAGCTTTTGCTGCAACACTAGGTTGGGAAGATTCTACTAATTTTTTCGAACTTTTTATATTTGCTGTTATTTTTGTCGGCTTAATTGAAGAGGCGTTCAAGTTTATATGCCTGGTGGCGTTTCCTTATTTGCGTAAAGAATTTAATGAGCCACTTGACGGAATTGTTTATGCTGTTTTTATAGGGATGGGGTTTGCTGTTGTAGAGAATTTACTTTATGCGGATCGATTTGATATTCAAACCATTGCTATCAGGGGACTAACTGCGGTGCCGGCGCATGCCGCTTTTGCTGTAATCATGGGTTATTATGTAGGTCAGGCCAAAACGAGTAAAACCAAAAAAATTCAATACCTGCTAATGGGATTGTTGATTCCTGCGGTGATACATGGCTTGTATAACTTTTTCATTTTGCAGCCTTATTATGAGTGGATGATTGGTTTTGCTTCTCTGGTTTTAATTATCTCTCTTTACTTTGCCTACAAACTTTGTCTGGTTCACCTCCAAACTTCTACACGTATATCAGAGGAAAAAGCAGCGGCTGCTTTGGCTATTGCTGCAGCGGCACAAGATGCCAATGCAGCAGCTACCGATCAGGACATGATTGATGAGATTTTCAAGCAGATGCGTAAGGAGGAAGAATGATGCAATGTAAATCGCAGTTTCAATGTTGCGCAGTTTGAATTTTTTTCTCTTCAACTACCGCTTAATCTTTGTATAATGCGACACCCTACGGGGTCGTAAAACCTACTTTCTTGTTTTTCTAACATTATGCGACCTATCTGAGGTTGTCTATCTTTTTGACCTCAGAGATAGCCTTTCTGTTATAGGATTTTATAAACCCATAGGGCGTCACATAACCACTAAAATAATAACTATGAAAGTTCTATTTTTTTTTAGAATCGCTGAACTTTAAAGGATTCATATGCTGTGCCTTTTCCTATTTCTAAAAGGTACCATCCTTTTGGTAAATGATTCATTTCTATTGAGGTTGAAAAATTAAAATTTCCTTTCTTTATTAATTTTCCTGCGTAGTCTGTCAGTTGAAAGCTTAGTGCTTCGGTACTTAATGTTTCAACTTTGATATTCAGCATATCTTTGACTGGGTTTGGGAAAATTTGAAGACCTAAATCATTGGATAGATCGTTGATTCCTGTGACAATTGTTGCTATTCCAATTTCATTACTGTAGTCAGATTCTTCCTGTGCATTGGCTGCTTTTACTTTATAGAAATAAGCTGTGTTTGGACTTAGACTGTTGTCTTCGTAATTCGAAATATCTGTTGCTGTAGTACCTATTTGCTGATAGTTTACATTGTTGCTGGTGGATCGTTCTATTATAAAACTGGTTTCATTGGATGCGTTATCTTCCCATTCCAATTGGATACTGGTAGCGCTTATAACTGTTCCTTCTAAGTTAGTAGGTGGTAACAAATTGGCGGCGCAATTATTTTCAATATAGTCATTGACCTCTGTTCTTATTCCAGCTAGCTCCGGATAAAACATATCTCCCGGACAGGCCGTTGCACAACCATCCTGATGTCCTGATATATGATTCAAAGTTAGGCTGGATGGTATATGCAAACTAGATCCGATCGGATCGGCATCAATATCACAGCTTTTCCAGGCGAGTAAGTCTTTCAGTCTTGATTTAGCGTTTGTGGTGGGGCTAATATTTGTAAAATCTCCGAGCATACAAACGCCCATCGTTGCGGTATTGGTTCCACAAAAGTGCGCTCCTCTTACGTCGTCACCTCTTCCTTCGTATAGCACTCCGTTTGGATCGATCAACCAGTTGTAACCTACGTCGTCCCAGCCATTGACATTGACGTGATAATCCCAGACACTTCTGACTACTCCAGCCCAATCTGAGCTTACATTAGTTCCGGCAGAGTGGTGTACAATTAAGTGGGTAACGGTGGTTGCCGTTGGAGTGGTGTCTTTCGGGCAATCACCTGTTGGGCACCAATCCAGGCGTCCTTCAAAATCGGGTTGTGGGCAGGGGCAGGTTACTGTTCTTGGTGCGGCTTGATTTGATGGTTTTGTATTTTTATCTGTATTGCCGGGACTAAAAAAATGGAGCTTTAGGCTATTAAGTTTTACATAGTATCCCGTTTCGAAAACTATTTTCAGTTCATATAATTTTTTGTTTTTATTTTCAAATATTAGTTGACTTATCCATTGACCATTTTTTTGTTCGGCATGCGCATCTATATTGGCTACTTCCCAATTGCCTTTTTCATTTGCATTTTCGTAGAAGCGATATAATATTTGATTGGTTTTTTCCTTCCAGTTTTCTGCTTGCCAGACGATCGAAAAAGCTAAGAATGGGTCTGCTTCTATTGGAATATTTTGTTCTGATATGGTGTACGTACTTGTTTCGTTTATAGCAGAAGCTATGATACCATTTTTGTCTATTAATATTCCTTCTCCAGCTGTTGTTGAAAATTCATTTATTTCAATGATCTTTCTTTCTGGTAACGTTTTTTGTGCTAAGCAAAATGGAAAATATGCTATCATCAATACGACTAGGGTGAATAATTTAGTTTTCATTTTACTTTAGTTTTTGGTTGTTAGCATGACGATCCGTATCACGCTTTGTCTTTTTGATAATATTTTTTTTAAACGCTTCAGCTAAATCAACTCCCGTTTGATTCGCCAAACAAATCAGTACAAAAAGTACATCAGCCATCTCGTCACCCAGATCCTCTTTCGCCGATAGTTCCTTTTCTTTTGTTTTGAACGATTGTTCACCATATAAGCGTGCCATCAATCTGGCTACTTCTCCAACTTCTTCAGTCAGTATGGCTGTATTGGTTAACTCATTGTAATATCGAATGCCTACAGCATTGATCCATTGATCTACTGTTGTTTGTGCTTCTTTTATCGTCATGCTTATTCTTTATGTTTAGTATCTATAACAAGGGTAACGGGTCCATCATTGATCAGGGCTACTTTCATATCAGCTCCAAATTCTCCGGTTCCTATTTCTATTTGACTTTGTAGATGTAACTCCCTGACGAAGGCTTCATATAAAGGTATAGCAATATCAGGTTTTGCAGCCCGGATGTAGGATGGGCGATTGCCTTTTTTTGTACTGGCCATTAAGGTAAACTGACTTACTACAATTATTCCGCCATTGACAGCTCCTACAGAAAGGTTCATTACATCGTTTTCGTCGTTGAAGATGCGCAGGTTGGTTACTTTATTACACAACCATTTTATTGCTTCTTGAGTATCTGTTGGTTCTATTCCCAATAAGATGAGCAGCCCTTGATTGATTTTAGATTTTATTTTTCCATCAATGGAGACTGAAGCTTCTTTTACTCTTTGGATGACAACTCTCATATTACTATAAAATTAGTTTTTTCTAGGAAGTCCGTTCTTCGTGAAGTTCAATGGAGTTAAATTTAGGAGAATTTACTTTTTTCGATATAGGATAAGGCTTTAGCTTTGTTGGCCTGGTACTCATTATCTTTAATACAGTGTCTAGATCCAAATCGTTGAGCCATTGATCCTGTAGCTCTTGCGTTTCTAAAACCAACGGGCACCGATCACTTATGTGATTTAGCTCAGGAGTAGAGGGTATTGTGATAATAGAGAAGCTTTTTATTGCTTTTGTTCCTTCTTCCCAAATATCCCAGACTCCAGCCAACATCATCATACTGGCGCCATCTTGTATGATTCTGTATGGGCTTTCGTTTAAACCTTCCCGTTTCCACTCGTAATAGCTATCTGCCAAAACCAGACAGCGTCGACGGCGGATGGGTATTCTGAAAGAGGTACTTGCTGAAATTCCTTCTTTGCGGGCATTGATCAGCTTACCCTTATTAACACCATCTCTCACCCAATGAGGAATGAGGCCCCAGGTCATATACTGCAAGTGATCCTTTTCTGTATTAGTAACCACATAGCCGTATTGCATTGGAGCAATATTGAAACTTGTTCGTAGGTTACCAACGACTTCGATGCCAAGCTGACTTTCTATCATTTCTTTTGGTACGGTGAATGAGTAACGTTTGCACATATTATGGTTGGTATGTTGGTAATTGTTAGTTTTGATAAAACGTTGTTTTCATTGATTTTCTGAAGTTACAAAATACCCGTGGAAAACCTGAGGTTTCCCACATTATTACCTTTTTGATGTTGGTAACTACGTGTAAAACCAGTAGAGTTGTTAACAGCTACCAAGAATTTTAAAATTTAATATATAATGTATAATACATTTAGTCAAAAAGTGTCAGTAACTGGGGTAGTTATCTACATCCCACCAACTTCCCAACATTTGAAAATTAAAAATACTTATCCATACTACGACTTACCAACATCATGTTCAAAAACGGCTAATTCCCTGATTTATACCGTCATCTGTTGTTAATAAGGTGTTGATAACTCTTAGTAAAAGTTTAGTATTGAATAAACCTAAAAGCGTCCATTTATTTTATCCCCATATTAACACTCCTAATGATGATAGGATTTTTTTAAATTTTTTTATCAATTAATTATTACCAATAGTTAGTTGTGTGGATAACTGAGATTATTTGGTTTTCCACCAGAGCGGTCTGCTAAGGTTTTACGTGTTCAGAATGCTGCACTGTCAGATCGTTGCATGGCCAGATTTTTCTGCGGTCGTACATCCGCATGAAGTGATCAGTCTGGCAGCTTGTATGAAGCGGCCCTGGCGCAGTTGTGTAAATTGGTTTGATAGTGTAGCACGCTTAGAAATTTTAATGAACCTGCTTTTTTTACCTTAGTATGTTAATCCTTTTTTTAGTTTCGTTGTTGAAATGGAAGCAGGATAACGTTCATTCCGTTTTTAGCATCTGGTTATCCACATCTGGAATCAAAACGACTTAGTTCATATGAAATTTACTGAATCAAATAAGGTAGGAAGAATTGTTAAAATCTGGTTGCTTGTTGGGATCGTCATGGTTTTCTTCCAGGTTGTCATTGGAGGAGTGACTCGATTGACTGGGTCAGGACTTTCTATTACTAAGTGGGAAGTTGTCAGAGGAACAATTCCTCCATTGAGTCAAGTTGCCTGGGAAAAGGAGTTTGATTTTTATAAAGAAACGCCACAGTATGAGCAGATCAATAAGGGAATGTCACTCTCAGAGTTCAAGTTTATTTACTTCTGGGAGTATTTTCATCGTTTGTGGGCGCGTAGCATGGGGTTTGTCTTCCTGATACCTTTTGTCTTCTTTTTGTTCAAGGGGAGGCTCTCTAAGTCATTAGTTACTGATTTAGGGATCGTCATTCTTTTAGCTGTGGTGGTAGCTTCAGTTGGGTGGATTATGGTGGAGAGTGGTCTGATTGATAGACCCTGGGTAAATGCCTATAAGTTGAGTTTCCATTTAAGTCTGGCCTTAATCCTGTTTGCCTACCTGTTGTGGACTACTTTTAAGGTTTTTAAACCCCGTCCAAAAGTTTTCCACAATTCTATGTTGAGAAAGCTAAGTTTAGCGTTTATTTCAGTTTTAGCTATACAAATATTCTTTGGTGGAATCATGTCTGGCATGAAGGCTGGTTTATTCTATCCGACGTGGCCGGATATGCATGGGGAAGTCATTCCTTCTATTTTGCTTGATTCAAATTCATGGGATGTTAATAACTTTTATGCGTATGATAAAAACCTCTTTATGCCCGCCCTTATACAAATTATCCACAGAAGTTTAGCTTATGTATTGATAATCATAGGTTTAACTATATTTATAAAGGGAATAAAAGCGAAGATTTCTTCAAATTATACAAAGTGCTTATATATGTTGATAAGTATGTTGGTAATTCAGGCAGCTTTAGGTATCGCTACTGTTTTATTATGCAAAGGTAGCATTCCGGTAGACTTCGGTGTCTATCATCAGGGAGGCGCTTTGCTATTGTTGACGATCTCCTTATACATGCTCTATATCACCCCTAAAGTACAATACTAACAATTGTTGGTAACTATGTGGATAACTCTAATAGCTTTCTAAAATACCTTTCTTTTTCAGGATAAGTTTCGAGGTATGCTTTGGCAAAACAAATTTGCTAATTTAGATGGTTACCAGAGTTGTTAATATTTTTCCTAATTTTGCCGACATTAAATACATTATCAACGCATTCGAAATTATCCAATTTAAATGAGTTACGAGCTAAAGGAAGAAGATCAGTTTAAGTATATTGAAACCAATGGGGGAGACGAAGTCCTCTTACTCCTTCATGGTTTATTTGGAGCTTTAAGTAATTTTGGGGGTATAATTGAGCATTTTGGGAAGACCCATAATGTCGTTGCACCGCTCCTGCCAATATTAGAATTACCAATCCGTAAAGTTTCTGTTTCTGGTCTGGTGGATCACGTGGCAGCCTTTGTTGAGCATAAAGGCTATGATAAAGTAAACGTACTGGGTAACTCACTTGGTGGCCATATTACGTTGCTTTATGCTTTGGCACACGCTGAGAAGGTAAACGCTGTGATATTGACCGGGAGTTCCGGCTTATTTGAAAATACCTTAGGGTCAACATTCCCTAAGCGGGGAGATTACGAGTTCATACGTAAGAAGACAGCAGATACTTTTTACAACCCTGAAGTAGCTACCAAAGAACTGGTAGATGAAGTATATGATACGGTGAATGATAGAAATAAAGCGATTCGTATAGTAGCTACAGCTAAATCAGCTGTGCGCCATAATCTAAGTGATAAGCTACATAATATTAAACGTCCTACCTTATTGATTTGGGGACGTCAGGATAATGTAACTCCGTTCTTTGTAGGAGAGAAGTTTAATGAACTGATAGAAGGCTCAAAATTAGTTGTAGTCGAAGAATGTGGCCACGCGCCAATGATGGAGAAGCCTAATGATTTTAATGTAGCTTTAGAAACATTTCTTAATGAACTCTCTGCAAAAAAAGAAGCTTGATTATTTGACCAAGCTTCTTTTTCTTTTCTAGTCTGTCCCAGATTTTTTCTTTTTTCTCTTTTGTTCCTCTTGCATTGGATTTGTAGGGGCACCTCTTTGCCTGCCTTTAAAAAGCTCAAATCTGTTGATCTTTTGTTTAGGAGGGTAGTGATTGTTGTTGAGGTCAGTATCAGCAGTTTCCAGATATGGATCTAGTGTCATGCTTTTAATTTCCTTTTGAGTTACAAATATTTTCTTGACCTGCTTATCATTTAACTTCCAGATTTCTGCTGGGATGTGGTGCATTTCCTTATTTCCGTCCATGTACTCAAATTCGAGAAGGATGGGCATTACCAGGCCTCCTACGTTTTTAAAAGATATTTCGTAGAAACTATGGCCTGCATTTAGCATCGCTTTTTCTTCGTCGGACAAGCTAGATATATATTTATTGTATTCTTCTTTTTTAGATTCATTGACTTTATACGGATCATATTCTGTATAGAAATCTCTCAATGATTGGTCCTTTTCATCTCGAGTTTGAGCAATGGCTTCTTTATTTCGAATACGGATGATGCTAGTTGGAGCTGCCTCTTTTTCTTTCTTTCGAGCAGCTAATTCGATTTCAGGATTTTTAGAATCCATCTGAAACCATTTGACGTCATCTATGGCAATGTCAACATGCTCGTTGGTATAAAACCAACCTCTCCAAAACCAATCAAGGTCAACACTTGATGCGTCTTCCATTGTTCTAAATAGGTCGGCAGGTGAAGGATGTTTGAACATCCACCGCTTGGAATAAGTCTTGAAAGAGAAATCGAAAAGCTCACGTCCCATTACTGTTTCTCGCAAAATGTTTAGCGCTATAGCTGGCTTAGCATATGCGTTGGCTCCAAATTGGTGGATGGATTCTGAGTTGGTCATGATGGGAGCAATCTTGGATTTGTCACCTTTCATGTAGTTTACGATTTGATCAGCTGAACTACGTCTGGAAGGATAGTCTCTTTCCCATTGTTGTTCTGCAAGTGATTGAAGAAAAGAGTTGAGTCCTTCATCCATCCAGGTCCATTGGCGCTCATCAGAGTTGACGATCATTGGGAAGTAGTTATGTCCCACTTCGTGAATAATGAGACTGATCAATCCATACTTTGTTCGCTCAGAATAGGTTCCATCTTTTTCTGGTCGGCGACCATTAAAACAAATCATGGGGTATTCCATTCCGATTCTATCAGCATGTATAGACCAGGCCACTGGGTAAGGATAATCGAATGTATAGTGTGAATACCATTTTAAAGTATGTGCTACTGATTTAGTAGAGTATTTTTCCCATAGTGGGTTACCTTCCTTGGGATACATTGACATCGCCATGACCACAGATCCGTCGCTTTGATCAACGCCCATTGCATCCCATATAAATTTACGCGATGAAGCAAATCCAAAGTCTCTTACATGCTTTGCTTTGAAAGACCAGGTAGCTTTCTTCGAAGATTTATTCTTTTCATTCTCTTTTGCTTCATCCTCTGTAACAATCATTACAGGTTGTTCTTTTTCTTTTTTTGCTTTATCTAATCTTTTTATTTGCTTGGAGCTGAGTACGTCCTTCGGATTTTGCAATTCTCCTGTAGCGGCTACCATGTGATCTGCTGGTACGGTAATGTTTACTTCATAGTCTCCAAATACTAAGGCAAACTCACCGCGACCCAAAAATTGTTTGTTTTGCCAGCCTTCTACTTCATTGTATACACAAAGCCGTGGAAAGAACTGAGCAATGGTATAGAGGTAATTATCTTCTTCCTCAAAGTATTCATATCCGGATCGACCACCTATTTGCATTCTGTCATTGAGGTTGTACCACCAATTGATAGAGAAGGAAAAAGATTCGCCTGGCTTTAATGTTTGAGGCATATCAACTCGCATCATCGTGTTATTAATAGTATAAGGGAGTGTAGCGCCTGCTTTTGTTGTAACTGCTTCTATTTTAAAGCCACCATCAAACTCATTGAATAAACCATTGAGTTGGCGTATGCTCATCTTATCTGAGACCTCTCCTGTTTTGATTTTATAAGTATCAGAATCTTTGGCGCGTACATTTTGGTCGAGTTGTAGCCAAAGGTAATCCAATGGATCTGGTGAGTTATTGTGGTAGGTAATGGTCTCTTCTCCGTGTATCGTCTGCTTCTCATCGTTAAGTTCAATGTCCATCACATAGTCAGCTTGTTGCTGCCAGTACAGGTGTCCGGGAGCGCCTGAGGCTGTTCTATACACATTAGGAGTAGGTAATTCCTGTCCTAGCTGACGGAACTTGTTTTTATTAGTAATCTCTTCCTGAGCTTGTAAGCTAAAGCTAAAAGCAGTAAAGAGTAGGATATAAATGGCTAGGTTGTAAATAGGTTTCCCTTTCATTTTAAGTTACATTTTATAAGTGTGTAAAAGATAATGGTACAATGTTTCACGTGAAACGTTGCACCATTCAGCAAATGTAATATAAAAAGAAAAGACGGAGTAGCGGGCGAAAGACCTTTTAGATTTAGAATCTTTCGAGTAAAAATGATTTGAGTAAATCAAACTGAGCTTTCATTGGAGTAGCTTCTTTAGGCTGGTCTGCCAGGATTGCGAGCCTTGCAGGGATTTCAACGTTGATATTCAAGGTTGATTCAACTTCATCAATAAACTTTGATGGATGTGCTGTTTCTAAAATAATACCTGACGTATTTGGATGAGAAGCTTGATATTCTTTTAAAGCAAGATATCCAACTGCACCATGTGGATCCATAGTATAGTTATACTTATCCATAACCTCCTGAATAGCTTCACGAGTGGCTTCATCAGAATAAGCAAAGCCACTAATGTCTTTCTTCATATTGTTCCACGTGAAACGTTCCACCTTTACAGGAGCTGCTTTATCCATATAAAGAGAAAGCATTCTATAAAAATTAGAAGGATTTCCAACATCCATAGCATTTGAAATAGTAGCAACAGAAGCTTTAGGAGTGTATTCTCCAGAGCTTAAAAACTGAGGAACAATATCATTTGAGTTAGTAGCAGCAATGAAATGCTCAACAGGAAGACCCAGCCTTTTGGCTAAAAGCCCAGCGGTAAGATTCCCAAAGTTTCCGCTGGGAATAGAGAAAACAAGAGGACGAGACTTATCTTTCAATTGCTTATAAGCCTCAAAGTAATAAAAGGTCTGAGGTATTAAACGTGCTATATTTATTGAATTAGCAGAAGAAAGTCGAATAGACTTATTTAAATCCCTGTCAAGGAAAGCAGATTTCACCATAGCCTGACAGTCATCAAAGGAACCGTCCACCTCAAGGGCAGAAATATTATGGCCCAAAGTAGTTAGTTGTTTTTCCTGTAAAGGACTGACTCTACCAGAGGGATAAAGAATGACAACTTCAATACCTGGTGTTTTATAAAAACCGGAAGCTACAGCACCCCCTGTGTCTCCGGAAGTAGCAACAAGTATCACCAGCTCTTTACGCTCACCTTTATTGAAATAGGCCATCAAACGAGCCATAAAACGCGCTCCAAAGTCCTTAAATGCCAGTGTAGGGCCATGAAACAACTCCAATACAGCACGATGATCATCCAAAGGAACGACAGGTGCAGCAAAGTTAATCGAATCAAACACGATCTCTTTCAAATCATTTTCAGGAACGGCAGACCCAATTAAAGCTTTTGCCACTTCAAAGGAAAGTTCCGGAAAACTATACTTATGAATTGACTCAAAGAAAGATGCTGGAAGGGGAGTAATGGTCTGAGGAATAAATAAACCATTATCATCAGGCAAACCTTTAAGAACAGCCTCTTTTAAAGAAAAGAGCACTTCGGTATTATTAGTACTATAGAGTTTCATAGAAGAATAACTTATTTAAAAAGTTGTATAACTAATGAGCGGGGGTGATAGTTAGACGGAAGTCCGAAGACCGACGTTTCCCTCTACAGTAAGAGCCCGCTAATGTGACGGGGGACAGATTTAAACGGATTGAATGGATAAGAACGGATTTCCCTCTATCGTGTTTGTTTTTACAATGGTAGGAAAAACAATCCGTCCTTACTCCGTTTAATCCGCGAAAATCTGTGTCCCATCAAAAAAACGCGTCAGCGATTTCGCGATAAAGGGAAGCGTCAGTCTTCGGTCTCCCCCCGTCTTCGATCTTAACACAAAACAGCTCCCTCGTGATTAATAGGAGAAATGAAGAGTTCAGACTTTATCTTTTGATCGGTAAAGACTTTTTGTAATGCGGCACCAGCATTTTCAGCAATGAGGTTGTTGGCACAAAGTGCAAAAATCGATGGGCCAGCTCCACTAATACTACAACCCAAAGCGCCTTCTTTTAAAGCAGCTTCTTTTGCAGCATAAAAGCCAGGAATCAATTGAGCGCGCTGTGGTTCTATCACAACGTCATTAAGAGAGCGCTGGATCAAATCGAGATTGCCGGTATAACAACCTGTCACAAACCCACCTATACTACCGGTCTGTTGAATCATTTGTTTCAAACTAACATGATCTTTTAATATAGCTCTGGAATCTCTGGTTAAAACCTGAATTTTCGGATGGATGACAGCGGCATGTAAACCCTTAATGGCAGGAAGGCGATGAACATCCAAAGTGGCATTATCCCGAATGAAAATAATGCCACCCATTAAAGACGGCGCAACATTATCAGCATGATAAGCACCGTCCGCTACTTGTTCACCTAGAACGGCAAAAGGCAATAATTCGCGCTTCTCTAACGGACGATATAGAATTTCATTGACAGCCATAACGGCTGCTGCTGCCGACGCTGCAGAAGAACCAAGTCCACTACCAAAAGGCATCTTTTTATGAATCTCCATTTCGAAACCACGGCCTGTTTCTCCGAGGTGTTCTATCAATTTTAAAGCAGCAAAACCAGCCGTATTTTTTTCTACTTCGTATGGAAGTTTTCCACCAGTTATTTTGGTAATTCTCAAACCAGGTTTGTCTGAAAATTTTACAAAAACTTCATCTCCCGGCTTTTCTAGGGCGAATCCGAGAATGTCGTATCCACAAGCCATATTAGCCACTGAGGCTGGTGCAAAAACTTTTAAACCTGAGTGTGCGTTTTTCATTAATTAACTGGTTATCAGTACTTTATGACAAGAAGTTGCCGATTTTTATTACTTCTGAGAACACTCCTGCAGCAGTTACCTCGGCTCCGGCACCGGGTCCTCTAACAACAAGTGGACGTTCTTTGTATCGCTCGGTTGTAAAGACAATCATATTATCACTTCCAGATAAACTATAGAAAGGATGCTTGCTGTCAACTGCGCAAAGTTTGATACTGGCTTTCTCGTTTTCAAGTATTGCAACTATGCGTAATACTTTACCTTCTTTTTCCGCTGCTGCTCTTCTATCTTCAAATAATTGATTCGCCTTTTCTACTTCTTCAAAGAAAGTTTCTACATCAGGTGCGTTCACGCAAGCTTCCGGTAAAATGGACTCAATATCAACATCATGAGCTTCTAAAGGAATTCCAGTTTCTCTTGCAAGGATAATTATTTTTCGGCGAACATCAACACCCATCAAGTCAATTCTCGGATCTGGTTCCGTAAAACCAAGATCACGGGCTTGTTTTACAATATCACTAAATAAAACGCCCTCATTGAATGAATTGAAAATGTAAGAAAGAGAACCGGAAAGGACACCTTCTATTTTTAGGATGCGGTCACCACTGTTGATAAGATCGTGTAAAGTGTTGATAACTGGTAAACCAGCACCAACATTGGTTTCATACATAAACTGCACACCTCGTTTTGCCGCAATGCTTTTTAGCCTTAGGTACTGAGGATAAGAAGACGAAGTAGCAATTTTATTAGGTGTTGATATAGAAATGCTAGAATTGAGGATTGCCTCATAATAGTTGGCCACTTTCTCAGAAGCCGTATTATCTACAAAAACACTATTGGGTAAGTTGAATTCTTTCATTTTAGTAACAAAATCACCGATATCTGACTTCTCTGTGGTATTATCCAATTGATCCTTCCAATCTGACATGGTGATTCCGTTCTCATGAAAGATCATTTTTCGGCTGTTAGCCAAACCAATAATATTGATTTCCACGGATTGCTTTTCCTTGAGATATAGCGCGTGTTCCTGAATCTGGCGAATCAACGTACTTCCAATGAGCCCTGTACCAGCCATGAAAAGGTTGAGTTCCTTGGTTTTCGACAAGAAAAAGCCCTGATGTAAGGCATTTAATGCCTTTTGCTCGTCTTCCTGGGGAATAACCACAGAAACATTTAATTCAGAAGAACCCTGAGCAATAGCTATACAGTTGATACCATTTTTACCAAGTGCCTGAAACAATCGACCAGCAATTCCGGGCTGATAACGCATATTCTCACCTATGATAGCAATCACAGACAGTTTCTTTTCAATTATAACCGGTTCAACCGCTTTATTTTGCAATTCAAAAATAAACTCAGATTCAACACATTTTTTTGCTTTTTTAGCGTCTTTGGGCTTTACAGCAAAACTAATGGAAGACTCAGATGAGCCCTGAGTAATTAATACGATATTTATTTCGGCTTGAGCCAAAGAGTTAAACAACCGGCCAGCTATACCAGGAACACCGTAAAGTCCGGACCCTGAAAGTGTCAGCAAAGAAATATCTCCGATCGAGGAAATTCCCCGAACAGGGTGCCCGTTCATCTGAGCATGTTTAGAAATTAGTGTTCCTTTAAAACCCGGATTAAACGTATTTTTTATGGCTAAAGGAATTTGCTTATCCAATGCAGGTTGTAAGGTAGGGGGATAAATTACCTTTGCACCGAAGTGGGACATCTCCATTGCTTCAGCGTAAGTCATTTCGGGTATGGTAAAAGCTTTTTGCACTTTACGTGGGTCAGCCGTGAGGACGCCATCAACATCTGTCCAGATTTCAATGATTTCAGCATTTAAACCAGCTGCGAGTAGGGCGGCAGTGTAATCAGAACCGCCTCGACCCAATGTTGTGGTCAAACCACCTTTAGCAGAACTGATAAAACCGGTTACTATCTGAACTTCCGGGTGGCTATTATAATGCTCTTTTATATTAGCATAACTCATATCAAAATCGACCTTTGCAGAGCCGAAGGTATTGTCCGTTTTAATCAGTTTTCTGGCATCAAGGAAGCGAGCATTAATACCATTTTGCTGAAAAGCATAACTTATAATCAAAGCAGAAGTGCGTTCACCAAAACTAAGTACATAGTCCATTGTACGTGGTGAAGCCTCTCTCAACAATAAAATACCGTGCAGTAAATTTTTGAGTACGGTGCTATTATCATCAAGTATTGACAATACTACCTTAAGATGTTCTCCAGACAACAATTCTTCGGCTGTGGTTTTGTGTCGGGAACTAAAGGCTTCAAAATCTTCCAAATAAGATTCGTCCCCTTTCGCAGCTTGTTGACTCATATTAATAAGAGCATCAGTGACACCACCGAAAGCAGAAAAAACAACGGTAAATTGTTCCCCGCGTTTGTAGTATTCCTGAATTATATAAATTACATTTTTGATTCGTTCCGGTTTGGCAACGGAAGAACCACCAAATTTTAAAACTTTCATGCTGCTGGCGTTATAAGAATTTTGGAAATCAATTACCATGTGTCAAAGTTAGCGATATGAATTGAAAAAAATTAAGCATCACTACCAAGACAAAAACTGTGCAAATATGAACGAAAACTCGCTACTAATCAATAGCTAAACCATAAAGAAAAAGAATCATTGCAAAGATAAGGAGAAAAGAAATAGTTTTGCCCGACTGTTTACAAGGTAAAGCGAGCCAGATAAAAGTCTTCTTTTGATCGGATGGTGCTGGCTTCTTCTGGAATTTTGTCACCATAACCAGCGAGATGCAGCAGTCCATGAACCATTACCCGATGTAACTCGTCGTTAAATGAAATGTTAAGTTGCGCTGCATTTTCTTTAACCCGGTCAATGCTGATAAAAATATCTCCCTGAATTGGTTTTTCGGGTCTGGAGTAAGGAAAGGTGATGACATCTGTTAGCGTATCGTGCTCAAGGTACTCAACATTTAATTTGTGGAGGTAATCGTCACTGCATAAGATAATACTCAATGAATCAAGTGACTTGTCCTCATTTTTAAGCGTTTCACCAAGCCAGGATGCTATGGCATTGGCATATGGCAATTCAAAATCTATTTCTTCGATGTGAAAAGAGATTTTATCCAATATATCTTCTGGAATTTGGTCAGACATGTAATAAAGGTAGAATGAAAGATTGATAATTTCCCAATAACGTTACAGGATTGAGAAACTGCGTTAGTGAGAAACGTCCGACTTAACAATTAAGATTAAAAGTGATTTCAACGGTTCTTCCTTCATCGTAGAAGCTGACTCGATCGGAGAGTTGTTTCATTAGGAAAACACCCCGGCCACCAATTTTGAGTAGATTTTCAGGGGCAGTAGGGTCGGGAAGATTTTGGTGATCGAAACCGGGGCCCTCATCAGAAATGAGGAAGGCCATTTGACCCTTCAATTTTTTGTATTTGACTACAACAGACTTGGTCGAGTCATTGTTATTGCCATGAATAATGGCATTGTTGACAGCTTCCGTCAGACTGATTAAAATATTGCCGTAGATATCCGGGCTAAGGTGGTATTCCTCAAACACACTTTCTACAAAAGGTTCTACCCGCGCAACATTTTTGGGGTCAGAGGATAATTGAAGCATTTCGTGTTGTTCGCTCATTAACAGTAAAAACAATTAAATGGTTAACATAAGTTTCCGGGCCAAAACCAGTTGGGAACTTACACGCAAGGCCATTTTAAGAGACTTTGCGACGGAATTTTAGGGTGTCCGTGGAGTTTACAAAATAAAGAGGTTCTAAGTAATTTGACGAAATTATTTGATTTTTTACATTTAGTGTTTTTCTAAATTTAAACGCTAATCTCCTATTGGTCAATTGTTTAGGAAATTTAGAAAATAGTAAAAAACCGATTAATATTGTCCTGTCACCTATCTTATTTACGTTTGATCCGGTCTTTTGTTCTAAAATCAACGGGAATATCACTGTTTTTTGAGTGATTTAAAGTATTCTTCCACCAAATGTTTGTAATAAGGCTTCAAAGAAGGAGAAACCGCTTTGTACATTTCTATCTCAGCTTCTCTCTTTTTGATGTACTCTTCGAGTGACGGCGGCATCTTACGCTCTTTTTGAGATGCCGTTTCTGCCTTACGTTTTTCGTCATATTCGCGTTCTCTTTCAGCTTTCTCAGCTTTAAGCAAACGAGAGAGGATTTCTTCTTGACGTTTCATCATTTCATTGGTGAGTTTTTTATTGACAAGGTCGGTTTCGACTCTGTTCATCTCATCAATGATTTGTTGTAGTTCTTCAGAACCCTTTCCTTGTTCTTGTTTCTTCTGTTGAAGGTCACGCAGTGCCTTTTGCATGGCAGCTTGTCGGGCGGCCATTTGTGCAAACTCTTTACTGCTTCCGCCTTTGCCTTTTTTGAGGCCTTCCATCATTTCCTTCATGTCTTTATTGAGTTCGCCCTGTCCCTTGCTCATTTTATCACCGGGGACTTTACCGGGTTTCTTTCCACCTTTGCCACCGGGTTTATTGCACATCTGGTTACCTGGCATCGAGTTGGCCATTTGCTGTTGCATTTGATTCATGACTTCACTTAACATAAGAGCGAGGTCATTTACATTTTTCATGGTGTATTGCTGATGCGTTGCAGCTTGAGGTTTGTGTCGTTCTTCTAATTCTTCCAAACCATCTTTCATGTTGGATTTAATTTCAGTGACCTTTTCGGTAACGAAAGATTCGATTTGGAAAACGCGTTTGCTTAAAGCCTGCAAACTATCCTCGATTAATTTAAAATCGTCTTTTAGTTTGTATTGACCCTGCACGAGTTCAACATAATGTGGTGTGTTGATATTAGCATCACCAATTTCATCAATCAGTTCTTCCTGATCGAATGACATAGCCAGGAGGTTTTCCAAAAGCTGGCGAAGTGACTCCATGTCTTCTTCCATTTGCTCCATCTCGCCGGACTGCATTTGTTGTTGCATACCAGCTGCCATATCTTTCATTTTTTGAGCGGCCTTCTTTTGAGATTCGGAAGCTTTTTGGTTTTCCTGTTGTTCTAATTGTTCCTGACTTTCGTCCAGGTCTTCTTCAATGTCTTCCATTTCTTCTTCCTGATCTCCAAGATCATTGGGACGTTCCAATTCTTCATTTTTCTTTTTAGCCTCTTCTATATCCTCCTGAATTTCTTTAAATGCTTCATTGATTTCTTCCTGTTCCTTTTCTAATTCTTCCTGTGACTTTTCTTCTTTTTCAGTTTCTTCGCTGAGTTCTTCTTGCTTTTCAGCGAGTTCTTCTAATTTTTCGATGGCCTTTTCCATTTCAGCTTCTACTTCCAATTGCTTGAGTAGTTCGAGCATACGATCCATCTCCATTTCCATTTCTTCGTCGCTCATTTCCATCTCTTCCATTTTCTCCAGGGCTTCATCTTTTTCCAGTTCCTGTAGCAACTCTTCAATTTGCTTCATGAGTTCTTTCATCTCATCATCCATTACCTCTTCGAAAAGCTCTTGTACTTTTTCCTGCTTTTCAAGTAATTCTTCGCTAGGCTTTTCAAACTCATCTTGATTTTTCATATTCTCCTCAAACTTCTCTTTGGCTTCCTGCATTTGTTGCTCCATTTCTCTTTGGCGTTCGAGCAATTTTTCCAGTTCTTTACGGGTTTGCCAATCCATGTCTTTTTCCTGAAGGATCTTCTCTCGAAGCTCTTTCATATCTTCCCGAATTTTTTTATTCTCCTTAATCGCTTCTTCTAAATCCTTTTTTATTTCTTCGTTATTCTTTTCTGTTTTTTCTTCAATCTCTTTTACAGTTGGCATAGCAAAAGTCATGACATTGGTACGAGCAGACTTGCTCCCCATGACTGCATCATTATCAAAAACTTCAAAGTAGTAGGTGAGCTCATCACCGGGGTTAAGTTCGAGTTCTGTCAGATCCCAGGTGTGGTCATATTGAGTTTGGCGACCTTCTGGTTGGCGCATTTTGAGTGTGTTCAGTTCACCCTGGCCACTTTTTTGTTTTTTCAGGCGGTAATTGAATGAAAGGCTCATCAAACCATAATCATCAGCAGCATCACCTACAAAAAACAGTAGCTTATTGTCGGTGCTGTCTTTAAATTCTTCAACGGCAATGGTAGGGTGCAAATCAGGAACAACAGAAATAGTATAAGCGACAGAATCAGCATTGGGTAGATCATTGTTAGAAACGTACACCTTGTAGCTTTCATCTTGCATGGCCTTTTTCTTATAAGTAAAAAGCTCGTCACTAAATCGATTAGTCGCTATCGGTTTTTTCTTTCCAGAAAAACCAATTTGAATATCGTCTGTATTGGCGGAGTTGAAAACCCAGTCGATGTTGGTACCACGTGGAACAACCATATCACCAATATTGGAAATGGATTCATCACGGCGACCAGTGTAAGCAGGATAATCCAACTTTACCTCAAAACCGAGAATATTCGGTTTTTTCAAGACATTGAGTTGGTATGCTTTTGATTCGATACCGCTGGAGAAAACAGTAAAGTCCATATCCTTTTGCACATTACTGAATTTGTAAGTGAAAGTACCAGACTCCTCTTTGTTTAAGCGGTAGTGGTAATTGTCAATATTAACGAATACTTCATTAGGTACAACCTGCCCTTCCGTTTTTACTTCCAATAAGTAATCTTCAAATTGAATAACGGTTAAATCTTCCTTGTCTATTGAAAAAGAAAAAAGAGCTGCTTTTTTAAATTCCGTGTTGTTATTGATCAATCGTTTGGTGCTATCCTTAATAATACTTGGTGCAGCAAATAATAAGACGAGCAATAAAAGAAGTGGCGGTAAGGCGTAACGAAGGTACTTTTTGTTTTGTCCCAGGTTAATGGCCGATCGAAATGGGACGGGATTAATTTCTGCTGTCTTTTGGTTGATACCCGCAAAAACTAATGCTGCATCCGGATTGGTATCAGCTTGTTTTTTGAGCTGAAGTATATTGAGCAATTTATCCTTTACATCAGTGAAGTGTTCTCCTACGATTTCGGCTGCTCGCTCGTGCGAAATAACCTTTCCCAAACGGAAATAATGCAACAAAGGCATGAAAACCCAATAGGTGAGGGCTAAAGCGCTAATTCCTACAAACGAGAAGAAGAGCGTTTTTCTACCCGCTTTTCCAAAAAAGAACTGATGTTCGAGAAGGTTCATCAAAATGAAGGCAGCCAGGATTAACCCTACACTATACAAAGCGCCTCTAATAAGCTGATTCATGTAGAATTTTCGTGTAAATCGGTCCAGCTTCTCAATTAATACCTGATAATTATCTTTTGATGCCATTTTTATCGTGTTGAAACGTGTTTATTGCCTGAAGTTGTAACCAACTTATCTAATAGAAAACCGTCTGAGCTCTGAAAAGATTGCCAAAATAGCACATTTAACAGAGCTTAAGCCATTTTATACGAAGCACTCCGCCTGTGGTTTCGAATAAAATGCTGAAAATGATGGAGTTACGAATATTAAAATACAGCCGTAAATTAACTATAAACGTGGTTAAAATCAAGGGGTTGGGGCTTAGTCTGAGCGACAATGGCTGTTAATTAGGTGTTAATTGAGGGAATAAACCGAAAGGGACTGGCTGGCTATATAGAAATGATACAGAATGTAAAGATTCTTTACATTCAGCATTCAGCATTTATTATGATAAGAAAATCCTGTTTTCTTATCATAATAAATGTATTTGTATAGAATTTCAATAAATCTATACAGATGAATAATCAAAATACTTGGAAACTGGAGAACCTTCCTCCTCAGATAGAGATTGAGACAAAAAAAATACTAAAGAGTCTCCCGAAGGCTCATGCAGCTTTAGCGGAACTAAAAGGAATCGCTTTGAGCATCCCTAATCAAAACATACTGATAAACACATTAGGCTTACAAGAAGCAAAAGATAGTTCAGCAATTGAGAATATAATTACGACCCATGATGAATTATATAAGTCTGAATTAAATCTGAAGTCGAAAAAAAAATTGGAGGCTAATGAGGTTCAAAGTTATATAGTAGCTTTGAAAAAAGGATATTCCCTTGTCTCTGAAAGAAAAATGCTTACTTCAAATATGATTCTGGAAATTCAGCAAATATTAGAGAATAATAAAGCAGGATTTCGAAAACTGCCAAGTACAGCTTTGAAGAATGCTACCAGAGGAGAAGCGGTTTATACGCCCCCTCAGGATTATGACACGATTAATAGTTTGATGTCAAATCTCGAAAAATTTATAAACGACGAAAGCATGAGCGATTATGATTCACTAGTAAAAATGGGAATCATTCATTTTCAATTTGAAAGTATTCACCCATTTTATGATGGAAATGGTAGGACAGGAAGAATTATTAATATTTTGTATTTGATATTAGAAGAACTCCTAAATTTACCAATTTTATATTTGAGTAGTTATATCATCAAGTACAAGAGTGATTACTACAAACTTTTACAAGAAGTCAGAGATACAAATGAATGGGAAAAATGGTTGCTATATATAATTAAGGGAGTTGAGACTACTTCTAAGGAAACTATTCAATTAATGCTATCAATTAAAGAATTAATGTTGTCAATGAAACATAACCTTAGAAGCAACTACAAATTTTACAGCCAAGATTTACTAAACAACTTATTTAAACACCCTTATACAAAAATAGAGTTTATAGTAGAAGACATGGGCGTGTCAAGAATAACTGCTGGGAATTATTTAAATAAACTAGCTAAGGATGGTATCCTTGAAAAGAAGAAGATTGGAACAGGGAACTATTATATAAATTTAAAACTGTTTGAACTATTGACGAAAAGATAAAATACAGGAGATAAAATCGTGTATCTAACTGCATATTCCGGAATGTCAATTAAAGACACCCCGGAATATATAATAGACCTACTTCAAAATTACCGACCGCTATTTAAAATTCTGATAAATCATCTTCAGTTGCTGATTGGTCTCCTTGTCACTTATGACCTTGATCATTTCCCCCATAGCCTCTACCCGAGATTCAAGAGGGGCACGCTCACTGTCTGTTGCATCCATTTCTGAAAGGCGTTCATCATATCCTGATTTGACATCAAAAATAGCTTTGGTGGCAGAGAAGCGTTTCCATTGTGATTTGTCCTGATTGGTGGCAAAGCCTTTTAGCATTTTGACTTTGTCGTCAACCACAGATAGATCCATCGCACTTAACAGCTTTGAATAATTTTCAAAAAAGGAAAAAGCACTGAAGGTTTCCAGCTTATCAAAATTGTTTTCAAAATAAGCCAGGTGCGATTTATCTGGAACCATCCCGTAAACACTTCCGATAGCATTGATGATACTACTGTTTTCGTCAGACTCCAACTTTTTTGCATAAGCAGTAGCTGTCTTTTCATCCAATTCAGCTAGCGCGGTTAAACCAGATGAGATAACAGAATAAACCTGATCCTTTTCAACAGCCGCTTTCACGGTAGGTAAATACTTTGTGTTTTTGGTTTTACCTAAAAGGCCAATTGCAGATGAACGTACTTGTGATCTCACATCTTTTGCCGCAAGTTCAGCCACCTTGTCTAAAACCGCAGCGTCTGAATTTGGATTTATATATCTAAGAGCTAACCTTCGGATTCCCCAGAAAGGATCATCCAAGGCATCTACCATAAGTTGCTTCGCTTTTGGACGATCACTCTCTTTCAATGCCTCAATTGCTTCCAAACGATCCTGCAACTTTTTACCATTGTAAAACTGGAAAATGTAAGCGGATTCGGTTTTGTTGTCTACCTTTTCGTAAAGTATAACGCCATCCGCATCTACGTTTACCAATACTGGTTTTTCAGTTACCTTAAAGGAAAAGGTTTGTTTGCGTTTGGTCATCATTACATGTTCACGTACAGCCTTCTGTTTGCCAATGTAGATGTCAATACCAATGGGCAATGTAAAGATAGCAGGGTAGAGATCGGTGTCCTGTTTTTGTTCGATGGTAACTTCTGTTTCACCAGCAGACTCATTGTAGTTATATTTGATATCCAACTGAGGGTGCCCCGATTCAAAGTACCATTGGTTGAAAAACCAATTGAGATCCTGACCAGAAACAGCCTCCATTGCTAAACGCAGATCGTGTGCTTCTACCGCTGTGTAAGCATTGTCAACCAAATATTTTTTTAGCCCGGCAAAAAAGGCTTTGTCTCCGAGGTAGTTGCGAAGCATATGTAAAACAAGACCACCTTTGTTGTAACTGTGCGCGTCAAACATGTCCTCACTGTTTTCAACACCGAAGTGAATCAACGGGTGGGCACCACCACGGTTGACGGAATTGAGATAACCATTCAACTCATTCATACGATGACGGTCTGCTTCGTCAGTTCCGTACTTGTGTTCCAGCCAAAGGTATTCGCCGTAGTTGGCAAAACCTTCATTCATGGTTAGGTTTGACCAGCTTTCGCAGGTTACATAGTCGCCAAACCAGTGGTGAAATAATTCGTGTGCAACGATTAGTTCATTGTGATTATCAATTAACTCACGGTTTGTTTTTTGTACAAATTCACCAAAGATAACGCCGGTTGTGTTTTCCATGGCACCAGAAACATAGTCGCGTACAATGATCTGAGAATATTTAGGCCAGGGGTATTTGACACCAACCAGATCAGAGAAGAAGGTAAGCATTTCAGTGGTGTTGGAAAAAATGCCTCGGGCAGCACTTTCGTATTCGGGCTCCACGTAATAGTCGACCGGAATGCCGCTCCATTTGTCATTCACAACTGCAAAATCACCGACGGTCAGCATAAACAAATAAGGGGCATGGGGCAAATCCATTTTCCAATAATCGGTACGGGTACCATCAGCATTATTTTTACTGTTGACCAACGTACCGTTGGATAGGGTTTTGAATTTTTTGTTGACCGTCAGGTACATTTCCTGCGTACAACGTTCGTTAGGTTTGTCAATGGTTGGAAACCAGCGGGAGTTCCATTCGGTTTCACCTTGTGTCCAGATTTGTTGAGGTTTAGTTGGATCATCACCGTTTGGATTGATAAAGAAAAGTCCCTGGTCAGAAGTGATAGCTGCGCTTCCTCCACCAGCAGGAACCTCTGCAGGTTTGGCGATGTAGTCGATATATATATCATACGTTTGATCGGAGGGCATTTCACGTCCCAGGTCAATGACAAGTTGCTGGCCATCGTATTGATATTTTAAATCAATTAACTGACCAGCATAACTCACTTTATTAATTTCAAAACCTTTGGCGTCCAGGACTAAGGTTTTGGTTGGATAAAAGTAAGGCGTAAGTGTCAGTGTAGCTTTACCAATAACGTGTTGCTTTGGCCAATCAAAACGAAGGTCTAGCTTGGTGTGGAGTAGGTTATTGGTAAGGGTGTAGCTGGGAGCGTACGGAGCTAATTTAAAATCTTCAGGTTCCTTAAGATTATCAGGTTTGTCGGCTACAATTGAAAGTGTATCCAGAAAACGCTCTTCGATGGTATAAATAGGATCGCTTGCTTTTTGAGTGGTTTTACATCCCATCAAGAGGAACATAAGAAACAGGGAAAAGGATAAGATGAACTTCATAATGGATTTTTTTACAACAGATCAGTGTTTTTTTTGGATATTAGATGTTTTTTGCGCTGCCAGCAGAGCTGACCGCAAAGGATGTTAGTTCTCTTTTACCGGTGAACTCCGTATGATATTTCTCATCGATTGACGAGAACCAACCTCCGTCACGCCAGCTTTAGCTGGTCGTGGATAACATCCAATCTCATTAGATTAGTCACTGAATAGTTCGTTATATTTTTGTTTAAATTTTTTAAGCTGAAACATTATATTCGCGCAGTGCATCATTTAAAGAAACTTTTTTGTCAGTGCTTTCTTTTCGCTGACCGATGATTAGTGCACAGTTGACCTGAAATTCACCCGCAGGGAATTTTCGAGTATAGCTTCCGGGAATAACTACGGAGCGAGATGGTACATATCCCTTGGTTGTAATCGGTTGATCACCTGTAACATCAATGATGTGTGTCGACTGTGTCAAAACGACATTTGCACCAAGCACTGATTCTTTACCAACCCGCACTCCTTCTACTACAATACTACGTGAACCGATAAAGCAATTGTCTTCGATAATAGTAGGTGTTGCTTGTAAAGGTTCGAGAACACCACCAATACCTACGCCACCACTTAGATGAACATTGCGTCCGATTTGTGCACAAGAGCCGACTGTTGCCCAGGTGTCTACCATAGAACCCGATCCGACCCATGCACCAATATTGACGTAGGAAGGCATGAGAATGGCCCCTTTTTCAATGAATGCTCCTTTGCGGGCAATAGCATGAGGGACCACGCGAACTCCAGTTTGTACATAGTCTGTTTTGAGGGGCATTTTATCATGAAATACAAAAGGACCAACTTCAATGGCTTCCATTTTTCGGATAGGGAAGTAAAGGACTACTGCTTTTTTAACCCAGTCGTTTACGATCCAACCATCTTGTTCGTCAGGTTGTGCCACCCTGATTTCGCCTTTGTCCAATAAGTCAATGACTGCTTCAATTTGCTTTTGGGTGTTTTTGTCTTTTAGTAAAGAGCGGTCTTCCCAGCATTGTTCAATTGTGTTTTTTAATTCCTGCATTAGTAGGTGTTTTGAGAAGTAAGGTTTTCCTTGTAACGGAAATTTAAGGTATCAGATACATGGCCTTATCTCTTATTTTCTAAAATGTACTTGCAAATGTCTGAAAACAGATTGGGAAAAGGGGGAATTCTGCTACTAAATTTATGTATAATTCAGACCGCTGCGTTGTTAGAGCGCTTTGCTGTCAGATCGTCATTGGCTTCGCCTTGACTATCAGATCGCTTCGCTGTCAGACTTCCCGCTACCGCGGAGCACAGGATAGTGGGAAGTCTGAAGCGAAGCGATCTGACAAAGAAGCCAAAGGCTGAATGATCCGACAGTGCAACGGTCTGACAGCAAAGCGGTCTTTTAACTTAATACACCGTGTACTAAGATGTAAGGTGCGTCTGTTTTGGCGGAAGCCAGTTGAAGGTATTAAAACATAATCCACAAAGCTAAAAACTGAGTGCTCAATCCAATGATAAAACCACTATAGAGGTCTTGTAGAATATGAGCATTTAGTAAAAGCCTGGAAGTGCCAACTATACCGCAAAGAAGAATGACCAGCATAAGAAGTGCATTCATACTCATCTCCATGACGCCAAAGGGTCCGATACTGAAGACAAAAGAATCGTAACTGAAGAGAAGGGAAGTGATGATGATCATACCTAGCAAGCCCCCCATGCCGAGTGCGTGCATACTTACCTTGGTAAAGAGGTTGAAAAAGAAAGCAACAAAAAGTCCGATGGTGGCACCTAATACAAATGATTTGTAGGCAGAAGGAATTTCAGGATTGTTGAGAATATTTTGGAAAAGCCACATGTAGAAAATACCAGTGACGATGTAGGGGCCAATACGCTCGGCTTTGGTTTTCATCTGAAGCGAGTCAATCATGTCGAGTGCTTTCATCATGAAAACGGCAAAAGCCGGAATAACGAAAGTAGATAGAAAAATGAGTAAAACTAATTTTTTGCCGCCAGTCAAGCCATTTACTCCAAACATATACGGATTCACCAGTAACAGAATGACCAACATGTAAGTGACGATCAAAAGCGGATGAAAAACAACAGAAAAGAAGTGCGCTAAAAGACGAAGCATTTTTTTGAATTAATGAACTTTGAACATCTTCAATTTGGACGGCAAGTTATGCAAATTAAGCGATGGGGTGAAACTTTGGGGGCAAAATGAATAAATGTAACTGTTCAGTGACTCAATCGATGAGTTGGGGTTGGATGTTGGATATTATTTCGACCAGCCAGAGGCTGGCGAAGGATGTTGGATCTCGTCTATCGGTGAGTTCCAACTATAGCCTGCTCACCGGTAGACGAGATCTAACATCCTTTACGGCGCAAAGCGCTCGTAAAAAAACATCTAATATCCATCAATATTTCATTCTTAAAGTCATTCAAAAGAAAGGATTAATCATTTTTCTTTTCGCTTCCCTGTCGACTCATTTCAGGTTCATGTACGCGAATGATCTCTACTTCCACCCGACGGTTTAATTTTCTCAATTCATCGGTCGAGTTGTCCGTCACCGGTTCGGTATGTCCCAAACCAACCGCTTCAATTCTCAAAGGGTTGATACGGCCCGTATAAATCAGGTAATGTTTTACAGCTTCAGCGCGTTCTTCTGATAATCGAGCGAGCGCTGGCTTGTCTCCCTGATTGTCGGTATGTCCGGAAATTCGAATCGTTATAAAATAGTTTCCCCGAAGGAAATCCCCTAATTTATCTAAGGCAGGATAAGATTCTTTTTTGATCTCAGCAGTACTTTGTGTAAAGTAGATAGGATCCAAATCTATCTTTGTTCCTGCTTCTACCGGAGCCATTTTTAAGTCGAGATGCTTATCTTTAAAATAAACATAATCGCTTCTGTAGTACACTATTTCTTTTTCTCCAATATAACCAGGTCTTTCTGCAACCAGTGTAAACGAAACGCCTTTTGGAACCGTGATTTCAAAAGAACCGTCTTCGGAAACGTAGACATTTTTATAGAGATCATTATTGGCCAAACCAGATTTGATGTTGGCGTACATTGGTTGGCCGGTTTTAGTGTTGATTATTTTACCTTTTATAGTAATACCAACGGGCATTGGTGGCGCTATTTTTACTCGAAAAATATCGGAACTTCCATCACGGTTAGAGGTGAAATAAAGGTAACCAGTAGCCGAATTAAAAAATGGCTGACTATCATCACTTTTAGAGTTGATAGGTGATTTGAAACGACGTGGTTTTGACCACTTAGTCCAGCTATCTCCTTCTCGTATTAACATAAAAATGTCACTACTTCCCTTAGCTCCTCTTCGATTAGAAGAGAAGAACAAACGTGTTTTATCTTCTGATAAAAAAGGTGTTGTTTCCTGTCGGGAAGAATTAACAGAGCGCCCCATATTTTTAGGTTCACTCCATGTATTGTGTCCTGTTCGGTGGCAGATGTATAAATCACTTTGGCCGTAAGAATCGTCGCGTTGCATGGCGAGGATTAGTACGCTACCATCCTGACTAAGATTCATGCTTACATCTGTTCCGAAGTTGTAATAATTTTCAATTCCTACAGGTTCTGGGAAAGACCAGGAGTTGTCTTGCGTTTTTCTAATAATAGAAAAACCTTTTTTCATTCCACCTTCTTCAACGAATTGGTTGAGAACAATAAGTTCATTTCCGGAAGGCGTCAAAGAACTAACACTATTGGGAAGGGCATTATTAAGTGGATAACCAGGGTGAATGACTTTTGTAAAATTACCCTTACTTCCGGAGGCCACCCAAATATCCTGATTGAAGCTAGACTTTACAGGGTTATAAATAGGTTGACGAGCGATCTTGGAGTATATTTTACTCAAATGACTCATGTATTCCTGATTGGTCAGTTTATAAGAAAGGTCTTCTCCTTTTTCTATAAGGGTTTTTTCAAAATCAGGATAACCAACTCTGGTAAAATATAAACTGCTGCCATCTATGCTGGCAATAGGGGCAATCTCATCGAACTGAGCCGTATTAATCGTAGGGGGTAGTTTTTCCAACTCATACTTTCGCTGAGCGGAAACGTCTTGTATCGGCAGGTTGATAAAAAAGAAAAGCGTTACTAGTAGGATAATCTGTTTCATGAATATATTGAATAACTATTTAGACGAAACGTTTGGGGTACTCTAAATATTCTGCAAAGATAACCAACATAAAAGATACATGCTGTGCTTTAACAATTTATATTGAAATAAATAATATTCTATTAAAAATTAATAGTCTGACTTTCTTAAAAGGACGAAGCAAATAAGTCTTTAAACGCAAAGGCCGCACCGTCAAAAAGCCCTTTATCACTCAGTTTTAGCTGTGGAATAACGAGTAGCGCCATAAAAGAAAGCGTCATAAATGGAGCAGTGAGGCTACCGTTCATATTGTTTTTCACAAACTGATCCATTACGCTATAATCACGTGCAACTGAATATCCATCAGCATTTGTCATAATACCTGCAACTGGCAAAGCCAAAACTTGTTCTTTTTTTCCCTGAACGGCAGCGATTCCTCCCTGATTTTCGATGATTAAGTTTACAGCTTTGCAAATCGCTTCATCGCCTGTTCCAACTGCTATTATGTTGTGTGAATCATGGCCGACGCAGGATGCAATTGCTCCTTCATTGAGACTAAAGCCATTGATAAAAGCTACGGCGGGTGGCGTGTCCCCATAACGATTAACGACCGTGAGTTTGAGTATATCCTGTTCTATATCGGATATGGCATTTCCATTTTCTACTTTAGCGGCAGCAATATAGCTTTCGGTAACGATTTCTCCGTCAATAGCTTTTATTACGTTGATGTTATCTGTTTTAGCAACGACGGCAAAATCCTCTTCTGATTTATAGCTGGTATTAAAATTATTGATAATTTCTGACTGGACACGAGGGATCAATGTTTCTCCTTTTTTTGCGACAAGTTCACCGTCTATATAGGTAGCCTTTACGTCAAAAGTTCTTAGGTTATCTACAATGATAAAATCAGCAGGATCGCCAACGCGAAGTAATCCAACTGGTAAGTTGTAATGTTCGACCGGATTGACACAAGCAGCATTAAGGGTATCAAATAAATTGCAGCCTTTATCAATTGCTCTTGCGGCCAGTTTGTTGATGTGTCCGAGAATTAAATCATCGGGGTGTTTGTCGTCAGAACAAAACATGATACGGTCCGGGAACTTTGGGAGCAGGTCAATCAAAGCTTCGAAATTTTTTGCAGCGCTTCCTTCCCGAATTAAAATCTTCATACCGCATTCAATCTTTTCAAAAGCCTCGTCGTAAGTAAAGCATTCATGATCGGTGCTGATACCGGCATCGGCATATTTTTTAGCATCGGCCCCTCTTAATCCTGGAGCGTGACCGTCAATCGGTTTACCTATTTCTTTTGCTGCCGCAATTTTAGACATAACATCCGGAGAGTCGAAAAGAACGCCGGGGTAATTCATCATTTCGGTGAGATATAGAATGTCATCTCTTTTCAATAGATCTCTGATGTCTTTCACATTGATGACAGCACCTGCTGTTTCGAAAGTAGTAGCGGGCACACAGGATGGAGCGCCGAAATTAAATTTGAAAGGAACTTTTCTGCCGTTATCCAGCATGTAGAAAACGCCTTTGAGCCCCATGACGTTGGCTATCTCGTGCGGATCAGAAACGGTGGCAACGGTACCATGAACGACCGCTAGACGCGCAAATTCTGAAGGTATCAGCATAGAACTCTCAATATGCACGTGAGCATCCACGAAACCGGGCATAATATAATTTCTGCTTTCTCCTGCTTCTTTTTGGATGGAAGTAATGATTCCGTCTTCTATTTCAATGGCAGCAAAATAAATTGCTTTTGCCTTAATGTCGATATAATTGCCTTTAATACGCATGGTTGCTTTTTTATGTGTTTACAAAAGTAAGATTTGTTTTAGAACTCCAAGTACTTTAAAAGGAGTCGATTTGTTTTTCTGTGAAGAACTTATCTATATTTACCACGTAAATAAAAACCATGAAATCATTTTTCAATACCGAATTCTTTAAGATTCTCGATCAGGCAATAACGGGAGCTCAGTTGACGGCAGTGTCAGCCGTTATATTGGTGAGTCTGATACTTTACTGGGTGTTGACGAAAATGTTATTGACCAGATATTTTGAAAGAAGAACGGTAAAAGTAAAATCAGAGCGGATAGTAAGGGTTTCATTTCGTTACGTTTTTGTTTTTGCAGCCTTAATCGGCATCCTGATGATTCTTCATCTGGATTATACCTTTTATGACGGCAGAGGAATTGTCTTTAGGATAAGTACTATTCTTCAAACGCTACTTATTATTCAATTAGCACGTCTGGCGGATTGGGGCATTTCAAAAATCTTATTACACAATTATAATAAGACTCGCAAGGGTGAGTCTTTGTCTACAGCATCTAATTTGACAGCTGCCAATAAGCCAGAAAAACGGAGCCATATCATTAGGTATTTAGTGTATATAATTGCTGCAGTACTGGTGTTACAAAACCTTGGTCTTGATTTTGACCTGTTTCGGTTGGGAGGTACTATTGTAAAAATATCCAGCCTTTTTAATGTTGTATTGGTGATGCTTTTGGCGAATCTTTTTGCCTGGGTTATAACGGAACTGATCATGCACTCTTACTATCGCAAAAACGAAGTAAATGTGGGATCCCGTTATGCGATTAATCAGTTGCTGAAATACATCATTTACGCCATCGCAGTTTTTGTGGCGGTAGAGACACTTGGCGTAAAAATGACGGTGGTCTGGGGTGGATTGGCAGCACTGTTGGTTGGAGTTGGGCTGGGATTGCAACAGACATTTAACGACCTTTTCTCCGGTATCATTTTATTATTTGAACGGACAGTGGAAGTAGGGGATGTGGTAGAAATTAGTAGCCTGATAGGCACTGTAAAAAGAATAGGTTTGCGAACATCGACTATCGAATCACGAGACAATCGAACCGTTTTTGTTCCCAACTCAAAATTGATCATGGACAATGTGGTCAACTGGACACACAATGATGATAAGGTTCGGTTTACTATTATAATAGGAGTGGCCTACGGCTCGGATACGGAAAAGGTGAAGGACTTATTGATAAAGGCGGCGAAAGAAAATATTTATGTAATGGAAAAGCCGGTGCCATCGGTGCGGTTTATTGATTTTGGTGATTCGGCGCTGACCTTTGAGTTGATGATCTGGTCCCGGAATTTTATAGTGATTGAAGACATTAAGAGTGATTTGCGCTTTGAGGTAGATCGGCTGTTCCGTGAGAATGAGATTACGATTCCATTTCCGCAGCGGGATGTGTGGATGCGTAAGTAAGGAAATAATCAGTAAAAAGGTCTAGTAACCAGTAGTTTAGAGGAGGAAAGCCCTCTAACGAGAAAAAACTTTGTAAAAATATAGCACAGGAGCTTTACATACTCCCTAAAATGTTATAAATTTGCGATTCGAATTTAATTCGGGTATTGACCCATGGTGTAATGGTAACACTTCTGTTTTTGGTACAGGCATTCAAGGTTCGAGTCCTTGTGGGTCAACGAAATAGGACTTTTCAGAAATCATTTCTGGGAAGTCCTTTTCTTTTACATGGCAATCGCAATATTGCCAATAAGTCCAAAAATAGTAGATTGTGGACAAAAAGATGTCACAATCAACAAATGGGCTTGAATTATTAGAATCAGCATTTAACACTTTAGAAGATCCTCGGTCCTCACATGGGAAAATTCACAGTTTAGATACGATATTAATGGTATCAATAATTTCGATTATCTGTGGAGCGGATGATTGGGTTGAAGTGGAAGAGTTTGGTAATTCAAAGAAGGATTTTTTTCAAGAAGTATTAGGCGTTGCACATAGGGGAATTCCTTCTCATGATACTTTTGGCCGAGTATTTTCCCTAATCGAAACTGAGGCATTTGAAAAATGTTTTGCAAAATGGGTCACCCAATTGTGCGAGTTGTCAGAAGAGATAATAAACATAGATGGTAAGACCATAAGAAGGTCAAAAGATGTAGATAATTCAGCTACTCATATGGTGAGTGCGTGGGCCAATAAAAATCGCTTAGTTCTAGGTCAAGTACGTACCGCCGATAAATCAAACGAGATTACGGCTATACCTGAGTTGTTAAAATTGCTGTCTATCGAAGGTCAGATAATAACGATTGATGCGATGGGTACGCAAACAGCAATAGCTACACAAATCATTGAGAGTCAAGGAGATTACGTGTTGTCAGTAAAAGAAAACCAGGGAACTTTACATGAACAACTTAGTGAATCATTTTACAAAGTTGGAGCTAAAGTAAATGCACAAAAGAGTCAAAGTTTAGATTTGGATCATGGAAGAATAGAAACTCGAACTTGCTATGCGATTTCAGTAGACGACTATTTGACCAAAGATGTAATTGATAAATGGAAAAACTTGAAAAGTATGATACTGGTTCAATCTCACATTGAGTATAAAAATGGGAAAAAGGCAGGTCAGATCATGGAAGAAGATCGGCTGTATATCTCCAGCCTTGATGCAAATGCAGAAAGATTAAATAAAATAATACGCAGTCATTGGGGTATTGAAACATCACTGCACTGGGTCTTGGATGTAGCTTTCAGGGAAGATGATAACAGATCAAGAATCGGGAATAGTGCTGCTAATTTGGCTATACTGCGACATGTTGCATTAAATAAATTGCGCTCTGAAAAATCAGCCAAGGTCGGAGTCAAAGCGAAAAGAAAAAAAGCCGGTTGGGATAAGAGCTACCTCATCAAAATACTGAGGGCATAGGCAATCTTGCGATTGCCATG
>Ga0114957_1000220_pt1 | contig 80710 bp, 46 predicted proteins | sample BantaG_FD_87175 | JGI IMG/M metagenome (GOLD analysis project Ga0114957, IMG submission 87175) | Marine algal microbial communities from Bantry Bay, Ireland - BantryBay_4 metaG | ecosystem: Host-associated > Algae > Red algae > Unclassified | place: Bantry Bay, Ireland | collected 2014-11-21 | reverse complement strand
TGAGCAATTAGATTACGTCTCTCCTTTTTTCGAAAAGGCGATGAACGATTTTGATGCTTATCTTTATATCCGTGCGCCGTTCAATCTTTTTGAGAACAGTGGTACGAATAGTGATAAGGCAAAACGGCATAGCAAAGCATTAGCAGAAATTAATCAAACGTATTTTAGCCGAACGGCTACTCGCGATCTAAAGCGCAATTTATGTCAATACCCAACCATGGCTGCTGCACAAAACGCAGGCATGTCATTAGACGATTATGAGCAATTTGTTTACAATGCCTGTAACCTTTTTAAGGATGATCCGATAGCAGAATGGTTAGCTGTTCGGAAACATCAGCAACAAATTGTAGATGTGCTTAACTCGCGCGAAAAGATTCACTACAAAGGCGAGGGAATCGATATCAGCTTTTCAACAAAAGGCCGCACCTGGATCAACTCTGACGGGCAAACGAATATGCCATCAGGAGAAGTGTACACGTCACCGGTGGAAGATTCTGTAAACGGAGTGATCCATTTTTCATATCCGTGTATATACATGGGTCATGAAGTAGAGGACGTGACTTTATGGGTAAAAGATGGTCTTATTGAAAAATGGGAGGCAAAACGTGGGAAAGACTTCCTTGATCATATTTTTAGTCTGGAAGGAACACGAAGATTTGGAGAAGCTGCAGTTGGAACCAACTACAACATACAGCAAATAACAAAAAATATTCTGTTTGATGAAAAGATTGGAGGTACCGTACACATGGCCATAGGACAAAGCTACCTTCAATGTGGCGGTAAAAATACCTCATCTGTACACTGGGATATGATCGGAAATATGAAGAATGGAGGAGAAATATTCGCTAATGACGAAAAGATTTACGATAGTGGACGTTTTTTATTTGTTTAATTCCTTACCTTTGCTGGTAGATTACTACAATATTTAATATATTGCCGTATAATACTCAATAACTTGTTTTTATCTAACTTACTATTAAGCCGTGGACAACATTGCATTCTTAGAACTGAAGTACGGAAACATCTACGGAGGATACCCCAACTTTTACGCAATTAGTGAAGTATCGCTCTTAGTTTTCGAACCAACCACAAACCGAATTTTCCTTGAAAGCATGAACGTAGGTGCTGACGTGGATATCGTGAACGTTTACTCCAAGACCAACGAACTAGGTAATACTATCGGAAAAGTCAGAGAAGTTTACAACATGAGATCCCGAAGAACCAAACCTTTCGACGAAGAATTCCAACTTAGCGAGAAAGAACTCGATCAGGCCTTTTATTTTCTCCGCCCGGGAAAAAAATGGATAAAAGGTTTTTTCATGAAAAATTTCCGAAAATATCGCTTCCGTGATATCATCACTTTTGATGGCCGTCGAGACGTTTTCCTATGTGAAAAATCCTTCGTGGATTTTCATGGAAAATTCATCGCGGATCTTCAAAAAGATATCACTAAGGAAACCAATTACTTGTTCTCCCTGAACAAGCTGGCCAAGGTCATTGGTTTTGCCGTAAACGATACACATATTCGCTCTAACAACTGCCAATACCGCTTGCACCCGATTGCAGCCAAGCAGATTATTCCTAAGTCAGCGGCTTGGGATGCAGCTCGTTTGTTGATGGTACACCAGGAGTTTAGAGAGCACCATGACGACTTCCTGATGAAGGCGGCCTTGTTGCTTAATAAGATTGAAATGACTAAGAAGGATTAATTTCTTTTTTGGTTTTTAGGATATAAGAATCCCGGGTTCCTTTGTAGGAGCCTGGGATTTTTCTGTTTTAGCGCGTATTAAAGATCGGTAAGCACTATCGCGCAGCAAAGGGATTGCCGAGCTGGGACGCAGAGCATTGGAATGTGAATGCGAATTAGAATGCGAATTAGAATACGAATTTTTGACTCGACCGCGCTAGAGGGATATTCACATTCGCATTCTAATTCTAATGCTCTGCGTCTCAGCTCGGCAATCCCTCCAATTTGATAAATCAAAGGGGAGTGCTTATTGATCTTTAATACGCTTATCCCCCTCCTTTTCCTTTATTATACCGTTTCACGTATTCCAGATTAATGATATGGGAGCGATGCACCCGGAAAAAGCCGAACGCTTTCGCCGAAGCTTCAGCGTAGGAGCACGGAGGCCGTCAAATCCGTGTCCCATCAACGCTAGCTGGCATCCTCCCGACCCATCATCCGATCCCAAAGTTCCTTAATAGTATCATCATTAATCTCCCTCCCCTCTTTCGATTGGTGCATATCAAGCGAACCATCCTTCTCTTTCAAAATAAACTTAAACACATAATTTGAATTGTCGCGCAGCTTGTTGCCAAACACACCAAAGCGAACATCGTTGTATTGGAGGTCACCGTCAGGGCGACGGGCGAGGGTGTAGTAATCGTTGGAAAACCACTTTAAGGTTTTTAGCGTTGGATCATCCTGATAATCAGAAATCAGATGATAATTTTTTTCAAAAATATTGAAGTCATCCACTACTTCATCTTCATCATAAAAGGAGTAGTAGCCGTGGACGTAGTTGGAATCCGTTTCAGCCAGACCGAGCCACAAAACATTGTTAAAAATCAAAGGCGAAGTCATATAACGGGCATACTCAATATTGTTATCGGCATATGCTTTTTCAAAAATCTTATTGACCTTTAGTTTGTGGTTGAAACAAAACAACATGTACAGGCTACTTACAATAATTCCCAACCAATTAAAGATCGCACGCCGGCGAGTACCCATACGCATCAATGCCGCAATGATCAGAAACAATAAAAACGGAACCGTGTAAATCGGGTCTGCCACAGAGATCACATTAAAGGCCACCCGATAATCACTAAAGGGAAGAAAAAGCTGTGTACCATAAGTTGTAAAAGAATCTAAAATTGGATGTGTAACAATAGACCAAAAGAAAATCCAATACCAATCGCTCCAAGTGGTATTCACTGCTGATTGCTCTACTCTTAAGTAAAAACGATGGAGTAGAAAAAGCAATAAAGCCGAAACACCCAGTGTTGACAAAAATAATTTTAAATTAAAAGTATCCGTAATCAGGTAAGGCAGATAATTGGCTGTAAACATAATTGCGCCAACACCAACCAGTGCTGCCGAAACTTTATATATTTTTCGTTGGTACAAACCGCTTGCATATAACCGATGTACCAGCCAACCTAAAAGTAGGGGAAACAAAAATGCGAAGAAGAAAGAATGTGTAATTCCCCGATGTGTCGCCAAGGCAGAAATTTCATCCATCACCAAACTGGACGTCACATCCAGGTCCGGCAGAAAGCCTCCAAAGGCTCCCCACAGCATGGCTCTGTTTCCTATCTTTTTGCGAGTACGGCCTCTCCTACTGCTGCTCCTAGTACTACTTGTGTTAGTGAATCCATTGTTTTGTTTTTTCAAAAAAACAAAAGTACGAAATGCTGAAGTAATATATGCATGCAATTGCCGAGGTAAGTGGACGGCCGTATTGGGAATTCTCCCTCGATGTTGTCACTCCCCAAACAAACTATCCAAAATTAATGATTTGGAGATTATATCCAGACTATGTGCATTATCTTTCAAACCGAATGTGGAAATAAAACCCCAACATAACTGTTTACGGGTTTTGGTACTTTCACGAAAAACGCCCATTCTCGACCGTAGTTTTTTTGCATAAGCTTTAGTGACTGTAAAAGATTCATTATGAAATTTGATTTCGACCAAATTAATCACCTGGTCATTACGATCAATCAACAAGTCAATCTGGCCGCCTTCAGTGTCAGCTGTCTTTTTTTTATAAAAAGAACTAGAAGTCGAATAAATTCCAGCAATGCTCATGGCTTGTTTTATTTGAGGAATATGTTTCAAACAAACATTTTCAAAGGCATAATCCGACCAAATTTATACGTTTGCATTTGGCTCAAATTCTTTTCCTTCCATAAATTGCAAATATTTACAAAAAATAATTCAAGTGTATCCTTTATTTCCTCAATAGCTGCTATTATCTGTATATACACAAACATCCGTATAACCACAAAAGTCTTAAAACCAAGCACACACGCTTAGCTTCACAAACCAATTAATGCCCATCCTCCTTAATCAAATGAGGAAATTTAGCCTGAAATTTCTTCAACCTGGGAACCGATACCCCCCGAATATAAGGATTGTCCGGATGCAATCGCTCGTAGTTCTGATGATATTCTTCACCTACCCAAAAGGTGGTGTGCGGCATAATTTCCGCTGCTACTTTTTTTGGAGCCAGTTCTTTATTCAATGCCGCCACTTTATCGTCTATGATTTTCTTCTCCGTTTCATTTTGATAAAAAATAATGGAGCGGTATTGCGAACCACGATCGTTTCCTTGTCCATTCACCTGCGTTACATTTTGTGAACCAAAGTAGACATCTACCAAAGTAGCAAAGTCCACCACTTCCGGATCATAGATAATTTCAACGGCTTCTGCATGCCCTGTTCTTCCTGTATTGGAAGATTCATACGTTGGGTTATCAGTATGTCCTCCTGCATAACCAGAGATGGATTCTTTGACTCCTTTTACACTTTCATAAATGGCTTCTACACACCAGAAACAACCAGAGGCAAAATAAGCTTTGGCGTGGCCATCTTTTGTTGGTTGGGTTTGTACGGGGTTGACGGCTGCTTTAGCTGTTTGTACGGCGGCGGTGTCTTTGTTGGCTGTCTGGCAAGCTAAGAGTAGGCAGAATGAACTGGCGATTAGGAATAGATTTAGGATTTTCATGTTGTTGATTTTTTATGAGAGACCGAAGATGGAAGTTTCTCGCGAGCGCATGGCCAGCGATATAGGGAAACTTCCGTCTTCCGTCTCAACTTTAATAAACAGATTCGAAATATCAATGAAAACTAACTCCTCTCATTTCGAAACATTGCAAAAGTAACAGCTAAGGTGTATTCTATGTTGTAAAAAAGACATAAATTTTAGTTTAAGGTGGGAAATGCCTCATTTTGTAGCGTTAAGAAGCATTAGATAGATGGATGTTGGATGTAGCCACGGCCAGCAGAGCTGGCGTGACAGATGTTGGTTCTCGTTTATTGGTGAGGGTATTTTACGGAGTTCAGCGGTAGACGAGAACCAACATCCTTTGCGGTCAGCTTTAGCTGGCATCGCAAAAAACATCCAGCATCTAACATCCAATCACATCTGGTAAATTGAGGCACTAAACTCGTCACACACACACAAAAGCCCTCCGCTCGAAAGCAAAGGGCCCTTAATATTTTATCTAAATTATTCTTAGAAGCAATACTCGTTGGCAGCAATAACCTGAGCTGCAATCAAACGACGCATCGCTTTAACATTTACTGGTTCGTACTTCGTGAAACGCTTGATACCCATCAGCATCGGCTTCAATAAGTCGCCGCTTGCAAATGAGCAAATAGCGTCTGATCCTTTTTTGTTGACACGGGCACAGGCATCCGTTAGGAATGTCTTTAGCATCGCGTCATAAACTTCCTGATCGTGCTTCTTTTCCATTCCCGCCAACTTCTCTACGCGTAGTAACATTGACTCCGCTAAGAAAGTATCGTTCATCATATCGGCAATATCCATTAGGACTTCCTGCTCTTCCTTCAGGTTCAGTTTGCCATCCATTTGCATTTTTGCAGCAGCACCCGCTACCATCAAAACTGCTTTTTTAAAGTCTTTTACGATTTTCTTTTCAGCCGCATAAGGTGCATCTGATTTTTCAAAACCTGGCATGGATGCCAATTCTTTTTGTACCGCCCATGCTGGCCCTACGATGTCCAATTTACCTTTCATGGCACGCTTCAGCAGCATGTCAACCGTCAACAAACGGTTGATCTCATTGGTCCCTTCATAGATTCTGGAAATACGTGCATCGCGATATGCGCGAGCAGCAGTTCCTTCTTCTGAGAATCCCATACCACCATGAATCTGTAGGGTTTCATCCACTACATAATCCAACATTTCAGAACCGACAACTTTTAGAATCGCACATTCAACAGCATATTCTTCCGCTGCAATCAGCTTTCTTTCTGTAAAGGTTTTACCTTCCATTTTCAACATCTTTACCTTGTCTTCCATTAAATTGGAAACGCGGTACATCGCTGAGTCAACTGCAAAACAACGAATCGATTGCTCTGCCAATTTATATTTAATGGCTCCGAAGTTAGCAATTGCTTGCTTAAACTGCTTGCGCTCATTGGCATAATTCACTGCCGAGTTGATGCTGAATTTGGCACCACCAGTTGACAATAGGCACAATTTAAAACGACCAACGTTCAATACATTGAATGCAATCAAGTGCCCTTTTCCGATTTCCCCCAAAACATTTCCTGCAGGTACTTTTGCATTTTCAAAAAATACCTGACGAGTCGACGAGCCTTTGATACCCAGTTTCTTTTCTTCCGCACCAAGGCTCATACCTTCTGTTCCTTTCTCTACGATAAAGCCGGTAAACTTATCTCCGTCGATTTGTGCAAACACAACAAATACATCAGCAAAGCCTGCATTGGTAATCCACATTTTCTGACCATTCAGAATATAGTGTTTTCCATCAGCAGTCAATTCTGCTTTTGTTTTTGCTGCCAAAGCATCCGAACCAGAACTTGGCTCCGTCAAACAGTAAGAAGCTTTCAACGTACCTGAGATCAAACCCGGTAAGTACTTTTCCTTATGTGCTTCCGTACCATAATATAAGATCGGCAACATCCCGATACCGGTATGCGCCGCAAAAGTTGTATTAAATGATCCAGCAGGTCCCATCGCATCACAGATCAGACTATTGGTATTTGTATCCAATGACATACCGCCATATTCTTCCGGCATATGCGAACCCAGTAAACCAAGCGCTCCCATTTTCTCCAATAGAGAGGCAGAAAGCTGAAAATCCTGCGCTTCCATTTTTTCCATGTTAGGTAGCAATTCGTTGTTCACGAAATCTGTTACCATACCTTTGACCATGAGCTGCTCTTCATTAAACTCTTCTGGTATAAAGGTATCAGCAGCTAATGAATCTTTAATCAGGAATTCTCCTCCCTTTAAAACTTCGTCGGTAGTAAACTTTTCTGGATTCTTTGTCATCTCTATATTTTAATTTATAATAATATTTAGTAAAAGGTCTATTTAGATTGGTTTATCGAAATCGCTTTTAGCGAATATTCGCTTAAAAATACGTATATTATTCCAACTTGTAAAGTGTTTTTGCCAATTTTTAGCGAATTTTCGCGAAAAATTAACATTAGGTGTGTTATTTAACATCCAAAAAGTCATATGCACGATGGTTTTAAAGTGAAAGTTAGGGGTTTGAGATGAGTTTGTTTTGTAGTTTTTCCTTGAGGCTAAGTACAATTCTTATTCCAAATTAGAGTCAAACTCTTAACGGCATAGCTCATTTTGTTGACTGTGGTGGAAGTACCTAAGGTTGGGCATATGATTTTGTGGGATGATGTGGATTGGATACGGGATTACTTGCTGGGGTTGTTGAATGTAAACTAATTGTCTAGTGCCTTAAGCAGTCATTCAATTCGAGCATACATACAAGACCAAATGAACAATTACATTGCATTTTAATTAAAAGCGCTCCCGCTTAAATCGCTTTGGCGGTTCCACCGAATTGTATTTCCCCAAATCTGCAAACTGCCCTTCCGCAAAAACGCTTAATGGAAAAAGACAATCGCCTTTCCATTCTCCGAAAACAATAACCGGTTTGCCACCACTCATGGAAAGTAAACTCCAGCCTGCCTGCTCTTTCGTTTCCAACTCAACCTTGTGTTTGCTTTTATCCACCAGATAAAACCTTGACTCATAACAGATCGGTGTTACCTCCACCAATGTGCAGGGAAAGGCAGACAACCAGGGGTTTTGCGAAAGCGCCTCCGCATAGGCGCTTTGCATCGCTTCCAGATTTTCGTAGGTTACTATCTGAGCGGCTTGCTTTTCCGGGGGGTAACGATGCTTAATCACGACGCGTAAGGGATAAGCGCCCGGATAGTAAACGACCTCTGCCTTCACCGGTTCTCCCACCTTGAACTCGCCTTCGAAACCAGCTCCGGTATAATCGTATTCCACCAGTAATGCCATTTCCTGTGTATCTTTTCCCTGAATCCATATTTTGCGATAAGCTGCCTGGTCTACATTAACTCCCCTCCAATTACCGAGCACCAACCACACGTCTAGCGTCCCGTTTTCCACCAGTAAATCTTTTTTTCGGACAGTAAGGCCACCGACCAATTGCAATTGGGTTTGCAAGGACTCCGGCATCTTTTCAAAATTTTTAAATCCCTGTGTCAAAAGATACAAGCGCCCAAATTCTTCCAGCACTTTTTCTGGCCAGTCGTCTGTACTGAGTTGTTCCAGATAGCGAAGCTTATGGGCAAGTCCTCCCATTTTGGCGTCAACCATACGCGCAGCGATGTCACTCCATAGAGTAGTTTCACCGTCGAGCACTGCCAATCCCTGCCGGATAAGGTCAAAGATCCATTGCTCCAGGTCTTCTGCACCTGAGCTCATGAGTTTCAAGCGTTCTGCCTTTGATTTATTTTCCATATAGATTTTTTTTTGATGGAAGACGGAAGAATGTGAATTGAAGCTAAATTAATCTAAACAAAGCTACGCAACTTGAGTTACAATCAAAAGCATAAAAAATGGTGAAATAGCATACAGCTCAGTCAACGATCCTGGTGATATATTACTCAAAGAAGTAAAACTTTTGCCAGCCAGACTAAACGATTACGTGATTAACTTCTAAAGTGAAGCGGATGGCAATTACCACCTGATTTTCAAATTGGGATCTGAACCCGAATCCGTTTATTTCAAAAAAGAGACAAAAGACAAGAAAGGGAATGTAGCGAAGAAAGAAGCTGGAAATAGTGACGGTGGCTAGAACTAAATCTGTATCTTGTGGCCTTTTACAACTGGAACTGATTTAATGGATACAAAAGACTAAACACAGGCTTTTCATCTTTTAATGCAGCTTCTCTAATCGCTTTTATCAACATGAGTCTCTCCACCGACCTTACCAAACGCGCCGATTCTAAATGCGAACTTTGTTCCGCATCTGCTGAATTATCAGGCTACACCATTCCCCCAAAAACCTCGGATAACGCAGAAGACCAAATCGCACTCTGCAGCAATTGCCTCAACCAGGTTGAAAACCCCGATCAAATTGACGCCAACCATCTGCGTTGTATCAATGAAAGTATGTGGAGCCAGGTCCCTGCCGTACAGGTCATGTCTTACCGATTGCTAAAACATCTGGAAAGTGAAAGTTGGGCGCAAGACCTACTGGCAATGATCTACATGGATGACAAAACAATGGAATGGGCTGAACTAGGCGCTGAAGCCAAAGTCATCCACAAAGACAGCAATGGCCACGTACTTCAAGCCGGTGATACGGTCACCCTTACTCAAGACCTGAATGTAAAAGGTGGTGGATTCACTGCTAAACGTGGGACTGCCGTTAGAAGAATCAGGCTGGTATACGATAATGCAGAACATATTGAAGGTAGAGTCGATGGCCAAAACATTGTTATCTTGACTAAATTTGTCAAAAAGAGTTAATGGCCAACAAGCTCATTTGTCACCATTTTTACCACTACTAATTTTACAGCGTCGCATACACGACAGCTTCCAATTCCAACCCGCTACTGCCCCTTCACAATCCGGATAGACTCTTTCCCTTCATCACAACGCAGCTCTAAAAAGTATACACCAGGCGCAAGTCCCGCTCCCATTTTCACGGCACCACGAGTTGTCAATAATTTTTCGCTACTGACTTTCTTACCGAGCATATCGTAAATAGTTAGCTCCGCATTTGCCAAAGCTCCAATGTCGTAACGCAACGTAAAGTCATCCAAAAACGGATTAGGATAAGCTTCAAAATTTGAAATAAAATGCAAGTTTTGACTACCATCCGCATTGCTGTCCCAGGTCTTAAAAAAGTCGACAGCAGCCTCGTCAAAATCTTCTGGACGAACGCCATTCGCTTCAAATATAAATTCCATACTTGAGGTCAAAGGAATATAATCCAGTACCTTAAATGTTGCTTCTTTCCATTCAGGAAATTCAATTGGATTGGAATCAAAACGCTCGATCAGAACCGTGTCTTTTCCATTGTACATTTTAAAATCGAGGTAAGCCGCTCCTGCTATTGGACTACCCAAAATTGCTCCTTCAAAACTAGCGAACCAATAATAAAAAGAAGCCATTGGATTATTCCAGCTACTCATGTCAACTGGAGGAGATGCGATGCGGGTCAGGCCTTTAAGGGAAGCAGCATTTATTTCACCGCCATTACCAGTGAGCAGGCAGTAATTGCCCTCATCTTCCGGTACATCAAACTCCGGCGAGAGGTAAGCAGAAACAGTATTTCCAATCAAAAATGCGCCTTCTGAAACTTCGCGCACCCAATCCCCTTTTTGTGGTGCTCCACTTACTGTCCACCCCAGGTCAAGTGAAAAATTATCTTCGTAGCCTTGCGGCAAAATTATTTCCATATTAGCTCCACTGGCTTCAACAGACCGACTGGACAGATTGGTTTTATACCCCCAGTTTCCAGCCGTTACTTCATAGTCAGAGGGGTATACATTTTCAATGGAAAAAAGACCATTTTCTTCGGTAATTAAGCTGTAGTTATAAAATTCACTTTTCAACTCAACTACTGCATTTTCAATACCGTTGGATGTTGTTTCATCTTTCACAACTCCTTGCAAAGTAAACGATTCTAATGGCGTCATTTCCATATCTAAGATGGTAACCTGGCCATTTACGAAAGTAGCTTCCACTATTTTATCTTCATAAAAAATCGCTTTTACAAATACATCAAAGACACCTTCCTGTTCTATTCCCGTTTTGTAAACTCCGGCAGCATTTGAGTTCGCCTTTCTTCCTGTTTCCAAAATTTCTATGGACGCATTATTTACACTACCACCAGTAACGGCATCTGTGATGGTACCTTCCAGATAACTTGCTCGTTTATAAGTTGGATCTAACACGTACAATCCTGTTTGTCGATCTGAAACTAGAATGAATCCGGATGGTAAATAAGGATAGGCTCCCCAGTTTCCAAAGAAGCCGACATTATCAAAAAGGAACGTATCGTAGTTCCCAACCTCAACCAAATTATCCGGACGCTGTGCATCTACGATCACACAACCATCGGTATAATGAGAAATAATCAGATAGTCATTCATTACGTGTACATTATGTGGAATGGTCGCCTGCCCAATGGAAGCTTCAGAGAAATATTGATCCAGGAATTGAATATCGTCAAAATCAGAAATATCGTAAGAGGCGGTCGAGCCAAAAGGTTTTTCATCCGTTGTAAAAAGCGTATTCCCATCATCCGACAACCAGGCATTGTGTGTAAACACAGTAGGCGTTTCCTGCGAGGCTAGCAAAACAGAATTCGATTTATCCGATATATCGTAAATTGAAAAAACGCCATCCTGAATTTCAGAAGCATACATCAAATTGTCACGCACATAAATATCGTGGGCATATGGGTCGGGCCCAAAAGCAACAAACTGCGGCATCCCCGGTGTAGAAAAACAATCAATATAAATTGTCTGCCCATCTTCTTCAGAAGTTCCTGCCAGATAGCCATATCCAAACTCATCTATAAAAATATTATGTGCTGCTTCAAATCCTTCCCCCGGCACATCTGTCCAGAAAAAGTGTGGCGCTGAATTCGGCAAGTCCGACAAATCAATGACTAGCAAACCATCGGGACAGGCATCGCAAACGGCATAGGCAGTTTCCTCCCAGGTTTTGATATCTCGCCAGGTAGTGGCGGAACCATCGAAGAAAAATAATTCTTCGGGATTCGTTGGATCGGCGAGACTTACCAAGGAAATTCCGACTTGCGTGCCTACGAAGGCGTACTCTGTTCCGTCGGGAGCGGCGTAGCCCCAAACGTCGTTGACGCGTTCTTCGTAGTCGAGTTGACCGACTAGTTCCATGTTGAGTTGGGCACTTGCAAAAAATGCCGTGCAACAAAATATAAGTGCACTGAGTATAGATTTCATTTTCATAAATTGAAGATCGGGAATATATGTTGGGGAATCAAATTCGGGGGAGGAAAATGGCGTATATGTGTCAGTTATCAAACAAAGTTGGAAGTGGGAAGTTTAGTAGCATTAGACGACCTTTCAGGCGTCCTATGCTACCGCGTTCGGAGCCGTCGGACGTCTGACACGGCTCTCAATTTCTAATTTACATCCAATTCACATTCGATACTCCTCTCCCCGCAACGCATCCAGCCGCCCATTAGCCACCAAAAACTTAGCCCACAAATCCGAACGATCCAAAGCCATCATATAATTCAGAATTTCTTCAAAAAGCAATTTTACCTTTTCAGAAATACTATTGGCGTGCAGCCACCTGAAAAAACGTTGATAGCGCACCTGCACTTCCAATTTTTTATCAGCCGGTAAAATCTGAATATTGTAATGATCCGGTCGTTCCAATATATTGATATAAATACCTTCCGGCTCTATCATATTTGATTCAAGGCATTGTTCATACAGGTCAGGAAGATGCAACACATTTAGAACAGAAACGGTGGGGGCTATTTTAAACTGAACGTGTGGCAAGGCGCGGATGCGCTCGCGATTGTCGACAATCTCCTGCCACTTCATTTCTTTGCGGATGTATTCGCCCAGTGATTCGCTGGCGTCGATGCTGGCTAGTAGTTCCACCGCTGGGAAATGTGCCCACATTTTGAGGGCATCGTATTGTTGGAAACCTAATTTTGAGAAATTGGTGTTGTATCTCAGGCGGGCGCCGGTCGCTTTATTTTTAATCAACCATTCCAGCAAAATATAATGTTCTTTGGTCACCAGCGGTTCTCCTCCTGCAAAATAAAACTCTTCTGCTTTCAAAAGTGCAGCACTGCTTTTTGCTATAAAAGCATCCACTTCATTTATGTTTTTCAAAATGGCTTGCTGCCCAATATTCGTCCCCAATACTTTTGCATCAGCAAACCATTTCGAGCTGGCCCCATGCCAGCAGGTACGACATCTAAAATTGCAAACATTGGAAAACCGAATATCAAAATAAACCGGCCAATCAATTTCATTTTTCGTGACAACAATATGCTCAAATTTTTCAAAGGTTTCTTGCCGGATACTTTTTGCACCTGTGGCTTCCAACTTATGGCAGGTCGCGCAACGCTTATCGCTTTCCCCTTTTAGGAACTTCTTCCGAATTTGATTGATCGCATCTCCGTTCCAAATCTCCTCCAGACTTTCCTTATTGATATTGCCATAGGGAATGTTGGCGACGCAGCATGCCTTGGCGGTGCCTCCATTGCTGATGTGGAAATGAATCCAGGGCATTAGGCAGTAGGGTTTGTTTTTCATCGCTGTAAAGTTAGCAATTAAGGTGTATCGACAAAAATGGATTCTGGTTGTAGCTTATTTGAATCCAACGTAATGCTCTTTTAACGTGTTTTTTTTGAAACACATAGCCTTTTTTAGTTAGATAGCCCACTAACGAAGAGGGCGCATAGTGGTTTTGCTGGTCGCAAAACTTTTAGCAAGACATAAGATGTAAAATTGAATAATGAAGAGTGACCAATAGATTAAGTAAGTAAATATTATCCTAATGTCTAGCTAACCAGTTTGCGATCAGCAAATAAGTTTGCGCACAAGCAAACACTATGTGTACTCTACGATAAAACACGATAGCCTTCGAGCGCCGTAGCCTTGGCGTAGGAGCTGGGAAACTATGAACCTATATGACCTATGTGTTTCAGCCTTGCGATAAACGTGTACGCCGAAGCCTTGGCGAAGGAGTAGGGAAACATATGACACCCCAACTAGTCGGGGCTTAAATGTTTCAAAACGACATCAAAGGAACGCTATAAAAAAAGTCGAAGCGCACTCAATGGTGGCCCTAAATGACACACCGAAATAAGTACGCTTCGACTTCGCGCGATCTTCACTAAAAAAAACCTATCGCGTCACCACAATCCGTTCCAGACGAACCTTGTCCGCAGAACTCAACCGCAGCACATACACCGCAGAAGCATACTCCTCCAAATGAATCATCGTCTCAAACGACTGCACCAAACGGCCCTGATCAAAACGCATCAACACCCTTCCATTCATATCTAACAATTCGATTGTAAAGTCATCTAATGGTACCGCTGTTTTTAATTTAATCAAAACATATTCATTGGCTGGATTGGGTTGAATACTGAATTGGCTAAAGTCCAATTCTTCAACGCCCACCGATACAAAAGTTATTTCTGATAAAGCAACACAACCATTGGCATCTGTAATCTCAACCGAATAATTACCTGTCAGAACTGGCACATAAAAAGCCGATTCAGCGCCAGCGATCAACTCCCCATCCAGGTACCATTGATAGCTTTCACCTGCACTGGCAATCAGCGAATCTAATGATTCTTGAATGAAAGCATCCGCAGGTTCATTAACCGTCACAGTCACAGTATCATGATCCATACAATCTTCATAAAGCCAGGAAAACACGGTATAAGTTGTGGTCACCAAAGGCGTAGCAACTGGGTCAGCAATCGTCGGATCGGACAAGCCATCCACAGGCAACCACTCAACAGTAGCTCCTGCCTGAATGTCAAACTGCACAGAATTACCAGCGCAAATACTGGTATCAGCGAGCAAGCCAGTGATGATGGCAGGCACATAAGTTGCCATAGTAGTCACGATCGAATCACAGCCAAACTGATTGCTCAAGGTATCTACAAAAGTTCCTGCGATCAGAGAATCACAAACTGACTCAAAAACAGTGAGCGTATCCGTCATCGCCAGAGATACCGTTGTAATTACCAAACTATCACAGCCATCCTCTGCAGTCAATAAGGTTTCAAAAACACCTACGTCATCTGAGTTACAACTACTGGTACTAATATTCGTAGTATCGCTATCTGCAAATGCCGTGGTCGTAATCACCAAACTATCGCAGCCAAATTGATTGATATAAAGATCCGTTTCAGTACCCAATAAAGTAGAATCACAGGAGGTCTCAAAAAGAGCCATCGTGTCGGACATAGAAAGCGAAACGGTCGTAATCACCAAACTATCGCAACCATCTTCGGCGGTCAATAAGTTTTCGAAAACACCCACTTCTGAGGGATCGCAACTAGTCGCATTAATACTGGTCGTAACACTATTATCTTCAAACTCCGTAGTGGTCATCACCAAACTATCACAACCAAACTGGTTGGTATAGTAATCGGTAGCAACACCCAACATGGTAGAATCACAAGATGTTTCTAACACCATCACCGTATCTGTGGGAAGCAAAGCAATCGTGGCCGTAACCACACTATCACATCCCCATTGATTGGTAAAAATGTTTACATCTATGCCCACATCCGTCGGATTACAAGTTACCTCATTTACAAAAGTAGCATCTGACTGACCGATGTAGAAGCGTGGGCTCGTGGCTACAAATCCGTTCGCTGTGGTTTCTCCTATTTGAATATAGCATTCGTTGCTTAGAATATTATCTGGAATGACCCAGTCGTAGGGACTGTTGGCTGAGGGTTCGTTATTAGCGATGGAAGTATAAGATATACCGCCGTCTGTAGAAATCGAAATATTGACTTCGTCGACCTCTACCGTTTCCCAGGTAATGGGGATTGTTTCACCACCGCAATATTGGTCATTCAGGTTGGGGTTCAATATCTGGATACTGTCATGTACACCTAAGTGCACGCAAAGTTCAGCTGTACTTTTATTATCTTCTTCGTTTCCAACCCAATCGGTTGCTCTGATATAATAGCAGTATTCCGCTTCTGATTCACCTGTAAATTTAAAGCTGGTGGTATCGATACCTTCTTCCGATAAATAATAGGGGTCCCCATTTTTGGAAACATATAAATCATAAAAACTAATGCCTACTCCACCGGGGTCGTCTTGTCCAGTAAAATTGAGCCAGACAAAATTGGTGTCAGCTATTGCGGGACCCGGCAGTATGTTACTTGCTGGTGGGAAAGCATCAATCAGGTTTTTCCAGATGTTGGTTGCCAGTGGTTCGTTTAAGTCAAATACGATACTGGCTTGTTCTGTAATCGAATCTCCGGTTACCGCAGTACTCAGTGGTTTGATGACAAAAGAAACAAAGCCCTCTCCTTTTCCGGTGAGGGAATCAATACCTGACGTCAGTGTATCGTTGACCGGAAGGAAGCCAGTCAACGCATCATCCGGAGGCAAACCTGTGTTGGGATCAATGGATTGAAAAAACCAGAACGCGTTGCGATTCACCACATCAATACCCGCAGAAATGTCGACATAAATTCCGAGTGAATCCACCACATCCAACGTAGAAGAATAGAAAGAGGAATTGGGTGGCACCTGAAAAACAAAATCCCCAAAACCAAAATCACTTAATCTGAATGCAAAGATATCTATCAGAGAATCCAGTGGCACAGTGATCCGAACGGCTTGTGCGGGTGCTGTTGCAAATTCCGGATCATTTTCAAAATAGACGGTGTAACCCAGTTGGTCATTTACGGATACCCACTGCTCTTCTTCGTAGCCTTCGTCTCCTAAGATTTCGTTTGGATCCATGGAGCGGATGGTTGGAATCTCAAGTGGATCTTTAGGATCTGGCTCGCAGCCACCCGGCATGTCACAAGGGTCCGGATCAGGCTCGTCGCAGTCGCCAAACTGAGCTGATATTTCTGAGCAGGTGGTGCTCAAAAAAAGTACAACGAGTAGCCTAAAAATGAATTGATTATATTTCCGTGGTATAGACATAACTATAAGATTAATCGATTTTTTAAAAACTGATTTTTCGTTCGCTTAGAAAATATCAGAAAGACAGCCGCCTATTGGCTCAAAGGGTTCATATACTGGTGTGATCACGTCTACCCCTTTGATCTTAGTCATTAAAAAGACGGCTCCGGTTATGTGCGAACAAAAATCTACTTTAGGTTTACAACCACTACTAGTGCATTCCACACAAACAGACAGCGTCGTTGTAAGTTCCGCATTACCTCCTGCTTCAATCTCCAGCCCAAAAAATGGAATACTTAGGTCTTCCACCTGAGCAACAATATTTCCACCTCCGGTAACATTAAGGCAACCTCCTCCTGAGATATTTTGACAGGCATCAATACTCAGATTCAGAGTACCTCCTACAAATAGGTTTAGGTTCCCACCTATCTCAATCTCAGCATTATCAAACTCAAGTTCGATGGCGTCGCCGGATCCTACCTCTACACCGCCACCAGCGGTCACCGTAATTGACCCATTCAGGTTTTTCTTTTTGGTTTCCTCACAACAAGAAACACACAATTCCCCTTCCACTTCCAGGTCAGGATCAAATGTCTTCAGCAATTTTTTCACTAATTTCCTCAATGGTTTTCCAATAACTTTTGGTAGTTTCTTAGTCGCCCTTTTTAGGCGTTTTTTAATATCTAACTTTTTCTTGAGGTTGGTTAAACCAAATTTTTTAGCCAAATCTTCCAGCGTAGCCGAACGACAAGCCAGACCACTTGGGTCTACTAAATTAATTGGATTAGACTGGGCATATTGATACATATTCAGATCGTCATAATAACCCAATGGATCGCGCTGCATAAAACGTCCGAAAGCAGGATGGTAATGCCGGGCCTTCATATTGTAAAGGTTCGTTTCTGCATCCAACTCTGCTCCGCTGTAATAATAATGGTTATCTATTTGAGTGCCACTGACAGGCGTATAATTAGCATCAAAAACTGACAATTCACCATAAGCTCCATATTCATAGCGCTCCACCAGATTTCCTGCATCATCGGTAACAGCCAATACAGAACCCAGCACATCTTCGTGCATATAATGTCGAACACTACCGTTGGAAGATGCCACCAGAAGGTCAAAATTAAATGGATAATAATAATTCCAGACGACCTGATCACTTCCATTTCTTTCTTCAATTACCCGCTTATCATCGTAATAGTAGTTGGTAATTACACCAGCAACATTCTTTTGAACACGACGACCGAAGGGATCATACTTGTAAGTAATATCACTATCAACTCCTACCAGTTTACTATCTGCGTTATAAACATAATTATGTGTTCCATCAAAAGTCATCTCTCCTTTATCAGAATAGGAAAAAGTGATATTGCTATTGGAGTTAGCCACCAAATACTCGTTTACAGTATTGACCTGATAACTTGTCACTGTATTATTTTTACTGGTATTGGTCCGATTGTGCATGAGGTCATAACCAAATGTTTCGTTCAAATAAGGTGAAGGAATTTCGTCTCCTACTATAGCACCTCTTTCAAATCCGACGACTTGGCATAATTCATTATAGTTTGTCTTCTTAGATCGGTCAGGTGCATGCAAAAAGTTTTCCACCGTGCGGTTATTCGCAGCATCATATTCGTATTGAATATGAAGTAACGAAACCGGATCAGTAACGATAGAAGTCATTCTATTATGGGCATTGTAAGTATAGTTGGTATTGACTCCATTGCCATAGTTTTTAGAAATTAAATTATTCCCGGCATTGTATGTAAAATCGGTTAAAGTCGTTCCACCTGCTTCCAAATTGACAGGACGTGATCGCACATCAAAATTTGTTACGACAGCTGTTCCGTTTGGATAAATCGTGGTTTGTGTATTGTTGGCATCATCAAAGGTATAGCTGGTTGTTTTTCCATTCAAGGTTTCACTGACCACCCGGTTGGAATTATCCCTGACAAACGCTACCGTTGCATGATCATTTGCAGCCTGTGTCAGATTACCCAGAATATCATAAACATAAGTCGCAGGTCCTTCACCAGGAATACTCATACTGGTCATACGCCCGACCCCATTGTAGGTATATTGAATCAATGCCCCATCTTTTTCTGTTCGACTCAACATGTTTCCTTCAGGATCATAATTAAAAGTTTCCGATAAGCCATCCGGAAAACTAATGGAAACCGGTCGGTTATTTACATCAAATGAATAACTAGTCAGGTTCCCATTTTGATCCAAAACAGATTGCATGTTTCCAACGGCATCAAAGGAATAAGAGGCAGAACCACCATCTGCATTTATCGTTTCAACCAAGCGGCTTTTGCTGTCATATATGTACTGGGTTAAAGCTCCATTCGCTTTCGTAACGGAAATATGATTGCCATCCGCATCATACGTTCTATGCACCTCAGAGCCCAGAGGAGAGGTAATAAGAACAAGTCTGTTCATCGCGTCATATTCCATAGTGTTAACAGAACCGTTTGCATCTTGTTGGGCAATCACATTGCCATTTGCATCAAATGTATATTCAAAAAATTGCCCCAGCTGATCGGACTGACTAATCAATCGATTACTATTGTCATAAACGTAGGTCATGACATTTCCATTTGCCATATTTGAAATAGAATCTTTTCCAACCGCATTGTATACATAAGTGGCTGTTTCACCAAGTGCATTCGTTGCCGTCACTACCTGATTCAAGACATTATAAGTCATACTGCTTGTCTGACCGAGGGCGTTGGTTTCCTGCAACAGGTTACCGACATTATCATAAAGGTAAGTAGTAGTTGCACCTAGCGCATTGGTTCCAGTCAGCACCCTTCCTCTGGCATCGTATGTATAAGACAATACGTTGCCATTTCGGTCTGTCCGACTGAGTAGTCGCCCTACTGCATTATAAGTATTTTGAATGGTGAATCCGGCGGCATCGGTTTCTTGAACGACCCGATTAAGCGCATCGTATTCAATGGTAATTACGTTACCGTTGGCGTCCGTAACCGATACTACATTTCCAGCAGCATCCATGGTGTAGGATTTTCCATTACCCTCCGGATCCGTGTACTGAAGCAATTTGTTATTTGAATCATATACATATTGGTGGGCATTTCCTCTTTTATCAATTTCTGTAATTTTATTTCCTGCGGCATCGTATTCATATTTCTTGGTATACCCCAATGCATCGATTTCAGCATTTAGCTGACCTCTGTAATTGTATTCATATTTAGTTTTATTGCCCATTGGGTCGGTCACTTCTGATACCTTTCCTTTTGAGTTGTAGGTATAAGCAACGGTGTTTCCCATAGGGCTGGTTGTCGCAATTTTATTTTGAAGGCCGTCGTATTCATGCGCAGTCGTATTTCCCCGGGGATCCGTTACTGTTGTTAAATTTCCTTTTGCATCATAAGCTAAGGTAGTTGTATGTCCCAGCGCATTGGTTGTGTTAAGCAGTTGGTTCAATGCGTTGTAAGTGTAGGTTGTTGTGTTTCCATTTTCATCAGTACCAGACAAAAGATTACCCACCGGATCATAAGTAAAAGATATGCTGGCATTATCCGCAAAGGTGGTTTGAATCAGGTAGCCATATGAATTATAAACATGGGTGGAGGTATTCCCTAGTCCATCTGTTTCAGTTAGAATATTACCGGCACTGTCATAGGTAAATGATTCTGTAATTCCCAAAGGGCGTTGTACTTCCGTAAGATTTCCTTTCGTATCGTAGGTGAATAAAGTTTGATTGCCCAGGCTGTTGGCATGAGACAAAACCTGGCTGTAATTATCATCATAAGAAAACTCCTCGGTATTTCCTGCTGCATCCGTCTTGGTTAGCGGATTACCCTTTTCATCATAGGAATACAATTTAGCATTACTATTTCCATCTTCTCTTTTCGTAATGTTTTTGTCTTCATCATAGAGGTATTTGATATTAAAACCGCAGCAATTTCCATACTTCTCAATCACGTTCCCATTATCATCAAATTGATAGGTTGTGATTTCTCGCTGATCTGCTACCTCTTGCACCATGTAGGTCCGCATCTGGCTCGGATTATAGGTCATCGAAAAGGAGACATCGCAGGACGCTATTTTTTTGACTCCCCCTGAATTTTGATAAGCAATCCGGGTAGGTGTACTATTTTCATCCACTACCAATACCAGGCGATGGTCTTCATCATAAGTATATTCTATGGTATGCCCCAATGGGTTGGTAAACAACAGCATATTGCCCCCATTGTCATACTCGTAGGTCCAAACTCGCGCAGGAGAAAACAGATTGTTGGAAATCGAAGTCAATCGACCAGCTGTCCAGTTCAGGTCAATCGCTCTACCTGTATGATCCGTAACCTGCGTCAATAAGGTGTCGGTATAACTCAAGGTCAATGTATTATCACAACGATCTTTCAACGCCGTTAGTTTTTGAACATTTCCATTGTCAAAATAATACTGCGTGCCTTCTTTTGAAGTCATTCTAAACTTACCCGCTTCGTATTCTTCCAGCTCGTCAAACACTGACTTTTCAGCCGTATAATTGCCCCCATCCAAAAAGAAACTTTTAGACCCACCTTCAGTTCCGTAGACGGTAATGACATTGGTATTGGCCGTATCTACTTTGTAGTACACTTCATAACTAAGTTTCCACCCATAGCCAAACCCAGCATCCTTTTTTCGCATACTACTGCTGTAGCCAAATTTGAAATCCAGGTCTGGTCCTATACTGGTGATTTTGACATCCTGCCGTTCATAAAACAAACTTCCAGAGAAACTATTCACCCGATATCCATCCGGCCCCTGAATAGAAGGCCTGGTTATATTCTTTTGTCCCAACAGTTGCACCGTACCGCACAACAACAAAAAGACGCAAAACGATTTATAAAAATTATACTTGAACATGAATATGTAATTTTCGATTTTGGAAAAAATGAATCCTTGGGGCTTTTTTATTCTTGAATGTAAAATATAAGTTCCCAATCTCTACTGGATCTGGTGTACACCGTAATACTACCCGTCGCTCCAGGGCGCAATATATCCGGGGGACCACCTACTTCAATAAATTCTAACAGAAGTTCCAACTTATGCTCCGGTAAGTCTTCAATCGTAAAGGAAAGAGGTGCCCCATCTACACTCAACATAAATCGTATTGGTGTCGGAATATCAACATTACCGTTATTGCCATATTGAATAACTATAGGCACCAAGCGGTTTTCCCGAACGCTGGCCGGATGAATATAATTGGTGACTAACAAATTACCTACATCAAAATTGTCAATGCTACAGTAGAATCCGCCAGACCCCGAACCGCCGCCGCCGCTTCCACTAGACCCACCTGCATCACCATTCACAATGGCAAAGGTATCTGCCAGGGTGCTGATTTCTCCTTCCATGTTTTCTACGGTCACATCGTACAAGCCCAGGGTGGCCCCATTCAAATCGAAGGTGGCAAATACCTGAGTGGAGTTGATGTAAAATAAATTTGACGCAGTGATGGTTCCTAAAACGTTGTCCTCAATTCGTGCCATCATGTTTTCTTCAAACTTGGCACCTTCCAGATTAAGCGTTACACTTCCAGTGTTTCCACCTTCATTCGCCTCAACGAAACGCAATTGAAAATTGATAATCTCAGCGAGGAAGGTTGCATCCTGTTGCGTAGCTGTTGTAGACACTCCGGTGGCTAATAAATAATAGGTTCCGACACTGAGCTCCGGAATAATTATCTCACGAGTTGCCCCTAATAAGTCATCCGAAGCATAATCATGATCTGATTGCGTGGGTACCATTTCATGAGACAGATACAAGTTATTAAACGCATTTTCTTCTCCGGTGTAAGTGACCAGCATCGTTTCGCCTTCGAGCGAATCAGGTACGATAATTTGGTAATAGATTTTACCCTCATTCGTCATTGTATTGGACAAGGTGATGCCGATAGGTAATTCAGGAACGGTCACTTCAATTTTGGTAGCCGTATATCCTTCGTTATTATCTTCATCGTCTTCAGAAATATTATTCAAGGCATCGGACTGTACGATTAGATAGTATGAGCCGGGCTGTACACCGGGCACGACGCCTGAGAAACTAAAACTATCTACAGCCAATGGTGTCAACAACATATCCGTAAATTCCGCTTCACCTATGATCGCGTCATCAACATCTAAGCTGTCATCCATCGAAAGGTAATAGATGTCCTTGCGATATCCCACCGCAGGAAACTCTCCAAAGTTTTCTGTCACATATTCGAAGTCGAGCATTCCCTGTACAAATACGGTATCGGGATAAGCAAAAATATCCGGTACCAAATCAGATGGGGATTGTTGAAGCACCTGAATAAAAACCGTGTTTAGATTATTATCAAAATTTGCTTCATACATGGTGTTGTTGGCATTCGTTTTTACGATCATCACATAGTTACCTACCGCAGTATTTGGCAAAAACACTTCAAGCGTATCCTGATAAAAAGCACCTGCATCAAGTACAGGAGTATGTGCTTTCGTGGAAATAATTGCATCACCATTATCCAGCTGGAGATCTGTGGATAAGTAAATTTTATCTGTCCAATTAAACATAGCGGCACCCGGCCCATTATTAATGACTGAGACCAGCACTTCCATCGGTTGTCCGGCAATAGGAGCTGTAAGTGTCTGCAATGAAATGATTTCAAGATCAGGAGCGGGCGTGGCTTCGACATAAAGGGCGGTACTGGTCATACTCGCATTTTGCACCAGCAAATTATTATTAATTGTATCTCCATCATAGGTAACCTTATTGTGGTCGGCTACTACATGGAAGTAATACCAACCTGACTCTAGCTGTGGTGGCACCAGGAATGTTTGATCCACTTCATAGCTTTCCCCTTCACCAACTTCACCTCCTCTAGCCCAGGCTTCCGCCAAAACACTTTCTGAAGTAAGCACTTGATCTGTAGAAACATAGATCGCATCTTCCCAGGTGCTAATCGGCCAAACCTCCGTAGTACTTCCTTCATTGACAATCGTCCAACTAATCGTTTCTTCAGTGGCCGCTGTCACGGTGTCGGGCAGGGTACTGGCTAATGTTGACACAAAATCAACGGGTGGCGCTGGCATCACCACTACTGGCTTTATGGTAATATTATTTTCATTTGCCGAAAGGTGTTCATAAATGACATCCTCCAGATCAGTCCGCACAAAGAGGTTATAGATGACGGGGTTGCCGCCCAAAATCAGAGGTGCCGTAAAACCACTTTCGTAAGAATAGCTTTCTCCGGGGCCCAATGTCTGAACCGTCTCTGATGTAAATAATATACTACTAGAATTAGTAGGCAAAGTAGCGCCCGTAGAAATGTATGTACGATCCAACCAGTTGCCACCAACAATAGTTTCGGCACCATTATTATGAACTGTAAATCCAAGTGGAACATATGAACCAGAAAAGATAGTATCCGGCACCAGATCAACACTTGTTACAAAAAGGTCGGCCCAATCACCTAATACAATGTTGATCGGAATACTAAAGAAGTTGTTGTCCTCTCCTCCATTTACTACTTCAAAAATTTCGTCTTCGGCATCTGTCTGACCAATCAGGTACAAAGAGCCGGTAGCTCCTTCTGGTAAATTAAGGGTGACCGATTGAGACAGATCATTTCCTCCATTCACGTTGGACGTAGAAAGATGATGACCTACCGCAACTGCCGTACCTGAATCATAAACAGGAGTAGGACTCAACCAAAAAGAAGTCTTTACTTTATTATCAATAATCGGATTATAAAACACACCACCTGATCCGATATTACTCATCGTCCAGTTAATCAAAACGGGATCACCTGAAGTAGGATTCAAAGTAGGTACACTCAGTGCACTGATGGTCAGGTCAGGATTCCAAACATAAAATGAATCACTGATAGAAATATTATCGGTTTCAAAAATAGATTCATAAACCTGATCCTGATAATCGGTTTCTATATAAATGTAGTAGTTTCCTTCTGGAAGTTCATTCGGTATGTACTTTGAAGTAGAGGTGACATAAGCGTTATTTCCAAAGAAGGAAAGATCAGCATTACGTTGTTTATATCCAATAAAGATTGCCTCTGTCGGATCAAATTCTGACAAAGAACTTACGTAGACCCGATCACGCCAATTAGACATTGCAGTAGCTAGTCCGGTGTTGCTGACCTGCCATTGACATACCTGCGACTGGTTGTTGCTTACGGTGTCGGGTGACCATATTTGGGTAACCACCAAATTAGGTGATGGTGATAGAATAACATTAAACGAGTCGCTGCTTGCTATATTATTATCGTCGTACAAATATTCATACGCCTCCTCAAAAATATCGGTATAAACATGCACATAATGTTCGCCAGAAAAACCGTTAGGAATAGTTACCCCAATCGAAGCATTGTAAGAATCACTGGCGTCAAGAAACACATTGTTAGAAGTGTAAGTTCCCAATAAGGTAGACTCCCCAATATTAAAAACAGGTTCTTCACTAATATAAACCCGGTCGCGCCAATAATCCTGAATCGTCGGGCCCGTCCCCTCATTTGTTACTTTCCAACTAACAGTAGCTGGCTGGCCGGAAAATGGCTCAGTAGGCGAAATGACAACACTATCAACCTGCAAATCAGGTGGTGGGGTAAGTGCAATCGGAATCATCGCGAACAAACTATTATTCGTTTCTACGGATTCAGGAACAGCAAAAAACCTATCGGTAAAAACAAAAATATAGTAATTACCATCGAGGCTGTTGGGTAGATTTACCAGAGCCGAATTAAAATAGGCATCACCATCTGGCATTAAAAAAGTCGTATTCGGAACACTTCCCAAATAGGTTTCGTCCCCATTTCCATAAATACTATCCAATGACAAATACACGGCATCTACCCACTGGACCGCTCCGGTACCTCCCACTCCAACATTAACCACATCCCACGAAATTTCTATGGTCGTACCAGAAGAAGAATTATTAGGCACTTCTAAATTTTCCACTATCAAATCAGAGGCTTCTTCCACTACAAAGCTCTGCACCGGACTGGAGTTTTCACAAGAGTTATTAACCGACTCCACTCGCCATAAGACCGTATCGCCCGGCATAAAAGTAGTTGGAAAAAAAGTATAACTTATTTGATTGATGCCAAAAGCAGTAGGAAGCGTTGGCTCTGAATTTCCTTGTTTCCAGGCAAAAAGATTATAGCTGTTTGCAAAAGCACCAGGCAACCAGGACACCGTTACGGGAATAGTCACTCCAGTGGCACCGTCTGCCGGTATCATTGAATTGACAGGCTCAGGTGTTTGACCTACCGTAAATGGATTGGACAAGGAGATATTGTTCTCAACAGCTGCATCACCTGGCAATGAACTAGATACACTTATCTCATGATCTCCAGTTCCTGAAAATGTATAAGGTATAGTAAACGTGTAGGTTGCTGTATCCAGAAAATTTAAGGTCAGTCCCGTATTTTCAACAACAGGAGCCGACCCGTTGACGGCGTATGCTAATTCAAAATTACTTTGAGGGTTGATTCCGTTATTTCGAATAAAAGCACTTATCTGAATGGACGTTTGCTCTGGAATACAGACGCCCGAATAATTACTGACACTCACTACTTCCAAATCATTCACCAAACAATGACCTTCCAATTCTACTAATGAACTACAATTTGAAGGATTGTTATAAACAGATATCGTCCCACCAATACTATCACTCAAAACCAAATCACAGATGACACTGCAATCTATTAGCAGTGGGTTGTCGTGTATTCTTAACTGACCACCAACACTTACAACGGATTCCAGTCCACTCAGGTCTGTCAACAATTCGTTGTCTGTAATCCTTAACTGACCTCCGATAGAAGTGATCGCTTCTAAACCAACAATACTTTGCAGGGCATCATTGTTATCAATATTCAACTGACCGGAAAGGGAAGTTATTTGTGAATTAAAAATATTAATACTTGTCAGACTATCATTCAATCTAATAAAAATATAATCCTCAATGCTCGTTATCTGGCCAAGAGCTTCAATAGTTGCCAAAGAAGCGTTGTTATCAATTCGAAGACCTCCACCAAGGTAACTGATACTATCAAGTCCAACCAGGTTGGTTAAGTTGGAGGTATTTTCAATCCGCAGATCACCTTCAATATATTTAAAATGATTCAAGCCAGAAAGGTCAACCACGTCTCCCAAGATTTGTAAAACGCCAAAGATCGTATCACAATTCGGATGGCTAAACACGAAGAAATCCAGTTCACTCTGACCATTCAAAAACACATCACCAGGTGGACAGCCAAGAGAGACTACTGTTAGCTCCAGGTTCGCATTGGCCGTACATCCTGCAGCACTCCCCACATTTAATATCACATTATAAATTCCTGCATTTTCATAAACGTGAGACGGGTTCTCTTCAACAGAAATATTCCCGTCTCCAAAATCCCAGGACCATGAATTGGCTCCGGAGGCATTTGCCTGAAAGGCGATAACTTCATTGGTATAAAGGCCTCCGACATACTGAATGACCGGATCATTTAATTCGTTAATCGTCACCGCATAGCTTACCTGATCCGATGACGTTCCATTCTCAACCGTCAAGGATACGGTATAGACACCGGGATTGGTATAGTTGTGAACTGGGTTTTGCTCTGCTGAAGTATTGCTATCTCCAAAGTCCCACAAATAACTTGTCGGCGTATTGACGACATCAGCGAAAAATTCAATTTCTCCTCCACAGGGGTCCGCTTGCTCGTAGGTAAAATCAGCACATAGGTCAGATCCAATTGTCAAGATTACCGGAATTTCCAAAGTGTCGTTTAAAGGATCATTGGAATTGATAAGGACGGAAGTATTGTAAACACCGCCTTCTGAATTTTCGTGTTCAAACTCTAAGTCAAAGGTTTCACTTTGCCCAGCCGTCAATTCATAGGTTCCTTCCGGAAGTGCTGCAAAACCATCACCCACGATTTCCAGGAACTGTGTCATGACCGCCTCTATTTGAGCATCACTGTAGAGTGCACCCGAAGTGCCCGCAAAGAGCAAATAAAAGATTCTGCTGTTCCCATTCAAACCATCTACATCATGATTGTCAGAGTTGGTATTGGGGGAAAAGGTATGTGACAAATTGCCATTGTCTTTTGTAATAATCAGGTGGTTGACAGAAGGGTCAGAAGTACCGTAAACTCTTTTTACAAAACCTTTGTAGTTCTGACCGCCGCTATTCACATTCAATACAGTTGCGGATACGGAACCTCCTCCATCTGCTCCCAAATTTCCGTTAATACTAAAGCGATCAACGCCATTTATATCGGCTGCAAAAACAAAAAGGCCATTGTATTTTCTGGTAAAGTAAGCACCGTTATTTCCAAGCAAGGCATTGGGCACAACCAGGTCATTGGAATATAAAAAATTGGGATTGTTGTCTACTGATATCCGGTTTCCAACATCATACATATCGCCACCTCCATCACCGATTACATTGCCTGTCACTCCATCACTGAAATTGTAGAAGTTTGGTAAAAGATTAGTTAGTGAAGCAAAGTCTGCATTTAATCGGGTTTTCACAGAATCGAGTGTACTCAAGCCATTTGTTCCACCTTCAAAATTATAGATCAAGGTATCAATTCCTGTATTCGTAACCGTCAGCGAAATCGAAGCAGCATCTTCACAACTGGCCAACGTAATATTAATCGAATCTGGGTTAACCGAAATAAAAGGTGCTCCAAATGCAATTCCTGTCAGACAAACACTGGTATCTGGAAAGTTGCTAACAAAGTTTAAATCAGATGGAAAACTTCCGACAGTGCCTGGTGTAAAAGAAACCAAAATAGTATCTGTTCCATAAGGCAAAATATCTAACTGTGTAACGCTAACGCTGTATGCCGGATCATCGGCAAAAATATTGGAAACTTCCAAAGGTGCACAACCATCATTGCTAATCACCAATGGCAAAGTAGAAGTAGTAAACTGCATCGTTTCCGGAAAATCCAAACAGGTAACGGAGAACCCAATCGTTGCATCTCCTGTCACTTCCACAGTAACTGGAATCTGCATCAGCGGGTTAAAGGGATCATTTGTTTCGACCATCAAAGTTGTCGTATATATTCCACCTGACAAGTCAGCGGAATTGATATCTACCGTAATCGTCTGGTCGCTATTTTCTAAAACCAGGCCATCTTCCGGACTGACCGTTACCCAGTCTACGCCAGTGGTTTGAAGGATAACCGTATGAGAATTGGTCCCTCCCTGATCGTCTCCCACCTCCGCATTGTTTTGTACAACAACCTCTACAATTCCATCACTAATCCAGCTGGCAATTTCGCTTTCGCTAAAAGTATAGTTTATAATATTATCAACTCCATTCTCTTCGTTATTATCTACCAAATCAAAAAGGAAATTATCATCAATGTAAAGCGATGCAAATTCACTTCCACCATTGTAATCTCCATTTAAAATAATTTGCAAAAAGATAGAATCCGTCAAAGGACTCACCTCAAAAGAATGGGTGGTTGCAGTACCCGATCCACTATACGCTATATAGCTGGTGTCAATTACTTCGCCTCCTCCCAGTGAAGTAGTAAATTCTAAATCGCCCAAACCAATATTACTTAAAGTTAGATTCACGATGGTAGCATCCCCACAATTCAGTACTATGCCCACTGAGTCCGGATTTATAGACAGCTCCGGTGCATCCAGCGATGTACCGGTCAGACATACACTTGCAGCAGGAACGTTGCTTTCTAAATGCAGATCAGACGGGAAGGTGCCTACCGTTGTTGGCGAAAAATCAACCAACAAAGTAGCTGTTTGATAAGGCAAAATACTAAGTTGAGTTTGATTGGGAATATAAACGGGATTGTCCGCAAAAATATTTGAGATCAGTAGCGTATCGCAACCATCGTTTATTATTTCCAATGGCAAGGTAGAAGTGGTAAACTGCATCGTTTCCGGAAAGTCCAGACAAGGCGAAGAAAAAGCAATGTTGGGCGCTCCGGTTATCTCTGTAGCCACAGGGATGGTTACGACTGGATTAAGCGGATCGTTTGATAATACAGTGAGCTCACTATTGTAAATTCCTACTACCAGTTCTGAAGTATCATTAGTAGAAAAAACTATATCGAAGGTTTCACTTGCGCCCGATGCTAGTTGGAAAGTACCTTCAGGAAGTGCTCCAAAATCATTACCTTCTACTATTTCTAAGAACTGCGCCATGATGGCTTCCATCTGAATGTTTGAATACAACTCACTGTTTGCTTCAGCAAACAATAGATAGTAAATACGTTCAACTCCAGTTAGCCCATCAATATCATGATCATCCAGTTCAGTAGTCGATGGAATTGTTTGCACCAAATTACCATTATCTTTAACAATGATCAGGTGATTAATAGATGGGTCGTTAGAGTTGTGAACACGTTTGACAAAACCTTTATAGCCAGCGCCTCCATGAGCCATGGTTAACTGGGCTCCAAACACGAACCCGCTTCCGTCTGCACCAAGGTCTCCATCTAAACTAAAACGATCAACACCATTGATATCGGCAGCAAAAACGAATAAGCCGGGATACTTTCTGGTAAAATAAGCACCATTACTTCCGAGCATATTATTTGGAATAATAACATCATTGGAATACAAAAGAGCAGAACCATTGTCAACAGAAAGTAGGTTTCCACCGTCATACATATCTTCCCCTCCATCACCTATTGAACTACCTGTGACTCCATCTACAAATGAGTAAAAATTAGGCATCAGGTCTGTCAATAAAGTGTGCTCTTCGTTTAATTTTACTCTTACCGATTCGAGCGTTCCATCTATTCCCCCTACTCCTTCAAAACTATAAATCAAACTATCAAAAGCCGTGTTGGTTATCGTTACCGGAACAACTACCGAATCGGTTTCACACGAAAGTGTACTAGCGATCGAAGTCGGATCCACTGCAATAGCAGGAGCACCAAATGAAGTTCCTGTCAAACAAACAGTCGCAGATGGAAAGTTACCTTCAAAATGTAAATCAGAAGAAAATGTCCCGATACTTGTCGGCTCAAAAGAAACCGATAATACGTCCGTTTGATTCGGCGGAACGGTCATTTGAATATTACTAACAACGTATACCGGATCATCTGAAAAAATATTAGCAACAAACAAAGTATCACAGCCAGTGTTGGAGACGATTAGTTCCAGGTTAGACGTCGTAAATTCCATCGTTTCCGAAAAGTCCAAACAAGGGAGTGAAAATCCAATTTCGGGATCACCTACTATCTCTACAATAATGGGAACCAACAGAACAGGATTGGTCGGATCATTTGAAGTAACCTCCAGCGATCTATTATAAATTCCAGCGTTGAGCGTTCCCGTTTTTATATCCAGTACAATGGTTTCACTTGAGCTTTCCTGCACTACGCCATCCAAAGGGAAAGCATTCAACGAAGAACCAGAATCAGTTAAATCTTCAAGCGTTCCATTAAATACTAAATCACCCAGTCCACTATTTTCCAAAGTCAAATTTATTGAAGTTGAATCCCCACAATTCAGCGCCACATGAATGGTATCCGGATTTATAGAAACAACAGGTGGCTGCTGCATCGAAACTACCTGAGTGAGTGTATCAGCACCCAAACAATTACTGGCAATCAATTCAACAGAATAACTTCCTCCTGTAGCGTATGTATGAATCGGATTTTGCAAATCAGATGTATTCCCATCCCCAAAATTCCAAGCCCAGGTAGATGGTAAATCAACTGATAAGTCAGAGAATTCTATTGGCGCATTGAAAGGAACATCTGTCCCCGAGAAAGAAAAGTCTGCTGTTGGAATAGCTGTAGCCACAGTCGATTCCCAGGTGATTTCAAACCCAGGCCTGATTACAGAACCATCCGAATGAAAAAACAAAAATAATTTTCCAGAGCTGGAAGTAATTGGGCCGGGCAGACTAGTACCTTGATAAAATCCTATTAAAGGAGCAGTATCATTTTCTCCATCATAAACGCTTAAATCATCATAACCACTCTCCGTATTAAAAGAGTTGAAGGTTAAAGTTAAACTTGTTGCACAAGGAGGACTGATCAAAAAACCACAATTCTCTCCATTTGAATAATTCCCCCCACTTCCACCTGAGTCATACAACAGCCCATCTTCTGCGTTGGAAAAACCATCACTACACATGGTAGCAAATGAGGTTACCGTGATGTAGTCCACTTTTATTGAAGTATCCTGCCCATCTGAATTGGTGGCGATTAAGGTTACCGAATACACCCCATTAGCAGGATAAACTACGGAAGGATTTTGCTCCGTTGAAGTGGCTGGTATCGCTCCGGGAAATTCCCATGACCAGGTCGTTGGTGCATTTGTAGTAAGATCCGTAAAGTCAACTGTTGAACCAATTACAACATTGGTTTCACTTGCTTCAAAGTCAACCACAGGTGGAACGGCGTAGCTATTTATTGCAACAGATAAGAGAAGAACAGCTATGGCTAGCTTGCTAGGAAAAACGCAAATTGACCCATAGCAGTGCATAGCAATACTAGTGAATTTTGTGTAAGTTTTTGCATACATAGTATACATCGATTTTTGGGCCTTCTTTGGCAAGAAGACACACGTAAATAATTGTTAAGACTCAAATACGCAACAGGTATAAGCGTGTGGTGGGTCGATCTCGAGGTGTACTATTGCCTTTTTTTAAGGTAAAATAAGGCTTAGAAAAAGCTTATTTTTTTTGACAACAGCATTTAAAAGACTTGATCTTCTAAATAAAAGCTACGCAAAGCTAGTAAGATAACTGGATAAATATGCTAAAAGAATGTTAAGTCTTAAATTTAATATTTAATCTGCTTGAACTATTCAGCTGGTCATTTAAGAACACCTCGATTGAATGACTCAAAAAATAAAATATGGATGGATGTTAGATGTTGGATGTTGTTTCGACTCCGAAATACGGAGCGAAGGATATTGGTACTCTCGTGAAAGGACAAAATTTTTGGGCACTATTTATCTTCTGTGCTGGAGAAATACTTACTAGCATTCACCATTAGACCAGAACTAACACTTGTACTAAGTTTTTTTATTTATATTACCTTCCTAAATCAACACAATGCCCTCACTCTCCAACATCGTCGATTATTTCAAATCTTGCTATCAGGTAGATTTTAAGGCGGTGACTATTCTCAATTTTTTTGGCAAAAAAGTAGAAAGTCAGTTGATCATTGATAGTGCGGAGCTGTTGAATGGGAAGCTGATGCAATATCCGGTTGATTCCGTTTGGGGCAAAGAGATGGAGGAAACGCTAACGCTACACGCAGAAGAAAAAGCCTTGTTTTGTAGCGCCTTCTTTCTTTCTGGTAAGATGAATGTGATTGGTCGTAGCCAAAAGGTTTTTGCTCCGCTTTACATTTACCCCGCCACATTGCTATTTGAACATGACGTTTATTATCTGGTACTGGATGTGGAAAACGCGATGATCAATCCAGTGTTTTTAGAATTTATCAAAACACAAACGGAGTCATCCAACATTACTTATGACATGCTTGACGATGCCTTGCCAAAAGGCTATATGCAATTTGACCAGATTCACCAAATTGAAGTAGAGTTAAAAAAATTAATTCCTGATTTGGATGTTACTGCTTTGGGTGCTTTTCCGAATGTACTTTCAGAAGCAGCTTTACAGGCCGTATATAAAAAACGAAATAGAGACACGGCGCTTTCCTTGTTGCCCGGCATTGGTGTTGGTTTGGTTAACAAACCATCTGGCTCAAGAGGCATTTTGAATGAGCTGACTAAGATGGCAGAACAAAACAATTTCTCAGGAGTCGTTGCTGACCTGTTCAATCCTTCGAAGGCCAAAGTAAAGAAAGTAAAACCACAGACAGTCATCAGCCCGGTTACACTTAGCAAATCTCAATTAGAGGTTTTCGAATCTTACAAAAACCATCGACTCTCTCTTGTGGTTGGACCTCCCGGCACGGGCAAGTCGTTTACGATTGCTGCACTAACTGTCGATTTGATCAGCCAGGGTAAATCCGTTTTGATTGCTTCAAAAAATCACCAGGCAGGTAATGTGATTGCGCATAAAATCGAACATGACTTTGGTTTAAAAGGGGTGGTTATTAAAACTTCAAGCAGCCGCTTTCGAAAAACCCTGTACCGCCAACTAAGCAACATTTCCATTGGACTGGATTTCACTAAACACAATAATGAAAAAATTGACAACCTTACTTCCAAAGTAAAAAAACTCAGACAATCTATCGCCAAACTCGAGAACACCTTATTAAAAAGATCTGCCGAAGAAATGAAATGGGGATCATTTTTCCATAAATACCGCGATGGTTTTTTCCAACGGTATAAAAAGGCATGGATTAAATTTAAACTGGGAAACAGCTTCACTCTGTGGCAATTGATGTTTCAACTCGATAAATTATACTTACAATCTCACAGGGAAATTAAAAAATACATTCGTAAAAAATATGAAGCAGAACTTTATGCGACCTTACGAAATGAACGCACCGAGCTTCAAACACTACTGGAAGCATTGGAATCAGACACGGGTGCTTTAATGCTGGAACACTTTGACAACATAAATTTCAATGTCATTTTACACGCACTCCCTGCCTGGATTGTCAATGCGTCGGAAGTTCATACGGCCTTGCCCTTGACCAAAGAGCTATTTGATGTGGTCATTATTGATGAAGCGACTCAATGCGATATTGCCAGTTCTCTCCCCCTACTGCAGCGGGCTAAGAAAGCTATGATTGTCGGTGACCCTAAACAACTTCGCCACATCTCTTTTCTTTCCGGCAACCAACAAAAACAATTTGCAAAGAAGCACAAGGTCGACGCTCTGGCGAATTCCAAAATAAATTATCGTAAAAACAGTTTACTCGACCTCGCATCCAAGTCCATTCCGAATCAGGATCAGGTACATTTTTTGGATGAACATTACAGAAGCATGCCCGACATCATTGATTTTAGTAATCAAAATTTTTACAGCAATCGCTTAAAAGTAATGACCGCTACGCCAATCACACTAAAAGAGAAAAGTGTATTCCTCCATCAAACCGATGGCCAAAGAAACACAAAAGGACAAAACGAAAAAGAAGCAGATGCAATTATAGAAATGATAAAAAACATCATAGAAACGGAAAAGGACTTGGATAAAAATCTTCACCAAAGCATTGGCATCCTATCTCCTTTTCGCGCACAAGTAACGTTTATAAAAAGTAAAATTCGAAAAGCTATTGATATTAAAAAATTAAGAAAACACCAATTACTAATTGGTACGCCACATCAGTTTCAGGGTGAGGAACGAGACGTCATGCTACTTTCTTTTGCCGTTGACAATGACAGCCATCCTTCCACTTTCATCTACCTCAACAAACCAGATGTTTTCAACGTAAGTATCACCCGCGCCCGCTCCATACAACATGTTTTCACTTCTATTGATCTGGAAAAACTGAATCCGGATTATTTGTTTACACAATTTTTACAACAGGCGAATAGCCAACCCATAAGTGATTCCGGCCTTTCCACCTATGACGAGATTGATCCATTCCTGGAAGAAGTGGTTGCTGTTTTAAAAAAATGGAAAGTTGATCAAATTCATAAAGCCTACCCGATTGCAGGAATTGAGATTGACATTGTAGTGGTACATCAAAAGAAAACCTATTGTATCGACCTCGTTGGATATCCCGGCGCTTTTGAAGAAAGGTTTCCATTGGAACGCTGGAAAATGCTGGAACGAATCCATGTAAAAACCTTCACGCTCCCTTATAGTTCCTGGTACGTCAACCGTGTCAATACCCGCAATGCATTGCGGAAGTGGCTTTTTCCGAAAGGGTTGAAAGCTTAGATTAGCTAGCTAATTCAGTGACTCTATCGGTAGAATATGGATGGATGTTAGATGAGCACCAACCTCTTTTACGGCCTTGTACTGCCGAAGCCTTTCTCAGGAGCCGAAACCTTTCTCAGGAGCCGAAGCCTTTTTTAGGAGCCGAAGCCTTGGCGTAGGATCTGGCGTAGGATCCGTAGGAACAGCAAAGCGCACGTAAACAACATCCAACATCCATCCAATACCCACTTATTTAAGCATTAAATCTTCCTGCAATAGTCCTTCAAATACCATAATTATCCCCTTTTTCGTTTAAATACCTGAGAAAATTTTAAGACTTTTGTGTAAATAGATAAAACACTAGGAATGAATAAGTTATTAATTATACTCTTTTGTATTATATCCGGAAATCTGACAGCTCAGGAAACTATGGAAGTGCAACGTTGCGCAGATATTGACCGCCGCGTCCCTATCAATAATATCTTTATTGATGGCAGCAATAATAAGTGGGTAGCTGACAATCAGGGGCTCTTCCTCGCGCAATCTCCTGAGTTTGCAAAAACCATTGATATTGATGCCGGCAAGTGGTCGCTACTCTCCGCTCCGGATGGCAACATGGAATTGAACCTCAATAAAGAGAAGTTGGAAAAACTCATGGGCGACAACTTTGCAAATATATCGACTGCACACATCGCTCCTTCCAAAAATGAATTGTGGATCGGAACAAGCAGTGGCGGTCTTTATCAATTCAAAGTCAACCCCGGACTGGAATTACTCAAAAACTTAAATAGTGGCAATTCCAAATTAAAAAGCAACAACATCCACACCTTATATATTGATCCTGTCGGAAAAATTTATGCCGGCACCGATGATGGCTTGTTTGCAAAAAAAGGATCTAAGGAATCTTTGTACAGCAAAGGTTTTGATGTAACGGCCATCGCAACTTACAACAACAATCTATGGGTCATCGCGGACGGTGAAGTTTTGGAAGTAGATAAAAAAGGGGACTTCTACGAAATGGAAATCGATGAAAGAAAAACAGAAGGTACTCTGGTGGATATTGATTTTGATAGTGAAGGTCGTTTGTGGATTGTGTCTGAGGTGGTGACTCGTTTCAATTTGAAAACAGAGTACTATGATTTCTTCGGACCAGCAGAAGAGTTTACCAGTCAGGAAGTGATGTGCATTACAGTTGATGGGGATGATGCGGCCTGGGTTGGTACAAAAGATAAAGGTGTTTTCTTTATTGGACGGTCCTCTAGCCTGAATGCAACAGTCGTGATCAAAGATTTGCTCGCTTGCGAAGCGAATTCGAAAAATGCGTCCTTGCAAGTCAGAGCGACTGGTGGCGAACCACCTTATACTTACGAGTGGGACAACAAGCTCAAAGGCGAAAACCCAAAAGGACTTGGACCCGGAACCTATGCCGTTACCGTCACCGACAAAAGTGGAAAAACAGCAAAGGCCAACAAAACGATTAACGACCCAAGACTAAATGTCTCCGTCAGTATGATAAAAGAAGCAAGCCTGGGTGGTGGTACAGATGGTCAGGCCGAAATAAAAATTAGTGGTGGTAACAATAATTTTACATTCTTGTGGGACAACGGCGAAACGAAAAAAACAGCGACCAAGCTAACCGGTGGCGACCACGTGGTGACGATTACAGACAAAGGATCTTGTAGCACTACTGCGACCGTCAGTATTACAGAAAAACTGGCACCTCTATCCGTTCGCCTTGAGCAAACCATTCCGATCAATTGCAATTCAACTACCTCCGGCGCTATCGCAGCTAATGCAAATGGCGGTGAAGGCCCATACACCTACAAGTGGGGCGGCGCAAATGGCAGCAGCAAAACAGCAGCGGGTTTGCCAGCAGGCAAATACCAAATCACCGTAAGCGATTCAAAAGGAAGTACCGCTACCTCAGAAATTACATTAGACGAACCGAGTAAATTAACCGTTTCTGTAAAGGTAAAATCACCTGCTACTACAAATAATGCAGATGGTAAAGCTGTAGCAAAAGGCGCTGGCGGAACAGGAAAATACACCTATAAATGGGACCATGGCGAATCATCTGATGTGGCCAGCAAGCTGCCCGCCGGCTCACGAAGTGTCATGGTCACAGACGAAAACGGTTGTACCGCCAATCAAAAGTTTGAGATCACAGAAGACATCCTGCCGTTAAAAGTTGAGGTTTTAGCTGAAGCTAAAATCAAATGTGCCGGCGACAATACTGCCGGATTAAAAGCAGATGTAAGTGGTGGAAAACCACCTTTCAAATATCAGTGGAGCAATGACGCGGGTACTGCCGAATCGGTAAAAGGTCTTGCTGCAGGTGACTACCAATTGACCGTTACCGATGTAGAAGGAACGGCTGCTACAGCTAATTTTTCAATAAAAGCTCCAAAAGCCTTAACCGTTTCTATCCAAATAAAAGCAGCAGCTACTACCAACAATTCAGATGGTAAAGCTTTTGCGGCAGCGAATGGCGGAACTGGCGAGTACAACTATCGTTGGAAAAATGGCGAAACATCTGCAACAGCTGCCCAACTAAACGCAGGTACACACAGTGTAGTCATCACCGATGAAAATGGCTGTACTGTTTCAGCAGAAGTAAACATGACAGAAAACATCTTGTCGATGAATGCCGATATCAACCAAACACAAGACATCCAATGTGCTGGTAACAAATCAGCGGCTCTTGAAGTAACTGTAAATGGCGGTAAGTCACCCTTCAAATACCAATGGAGCGATGCCGCTATAAAAGGCGAGAAGGCAAACAATATAGCTGCGGGTGAATATCAATTGACGGTGACTGACGCAGCCGACAACACTGCAACAAAAAGTATAAAAATAAAAGAACCGAAGCCACTTACGGTTGCAATTGATAAGAACACACCGGCCAGTGAAGCGAATGCTAAAAATGGAAAAGCGACCTTAGATGTTGATGGAGGTAAGCCGCCTTATTCTTATGCCTGGGATAATGGCGAGACTTCTGAGCGTGCAAAAAAATTAGCTATTGCAAAACACAGTGTTACGGTCAGTGATGCAAACGGTTGTAAAACTTCTGTAGCGTTTGAAACATTGCAGCAACTGTTACCTGAGTTGACGGCAGGTCGACTGAGTGCTGGTCAGATTTTGCAAGTTTCCCGAATTGCATTTGATGCGGACAGTACCGATGTATTACCTTCCTCCTATCCTACTTTAAATGAGATTGCATTATTTCTACAACAGAATTCAAGCGTTGTGATTGAAGTAGGCGGACATACCAATAATGTTCCAAGTCCTGAATTTTGCGATAAGCTTTCGACTTTACGTGCGAAGTCTGTTGCAGATTTTATTACGAATAGGGGCATTTCTGCTGATCGGGTAGTGTATAAAGGTTATGGTAAACGCAAACCGAAGTATTCAAATAATCATAAGGAAGGACGGGCTAAGAATCAGCGGGTGGAGATTAAGATTTTGCGTTTGCAGTAGTGCCTCTATCGTTGTTGGGACACGAATTTTTTTAAGTGCTTTTAAGATCGGTAAGCCTGTCCGGCTGCCAGACGGGCTTACCGATCTTTAAAACACAAAAAGAATCCGTGTAAATCCGTTCAATCTGCTAAATCGTCCGCCGCCATAGGGCTTTGGCCGACGGAGGCCGTGTCCCATCCACCTTCAAAAGACAATTCAAATTCACATTCTAATTCAAATTCCCGTAACTTTCACCAAAAAGGTATCAAGACCATGAGTACTATTATAACCAAACCTAAAGTTGATATAGCTCCCGACCTGCTCGAAGAGCTAAATATGCTTGTCCAAAACGAAGGGCAGGTTGTCGTACACTGTATCAGTTCAGCGGCAGCTACCATGGATTACTACATTCGGATTTGGCCGACTACATATCTATTTGATCACCATTCAGATCATCGGAGTGAGTTGGTGCATGTGGAGAAAATCACGGTAGCTCCGATGTGGCAATTGGTTCCTGCTGGTACGACAGCGATCTACTCACTTATCTTTTCCGGTTTACCTAAAAGTTGTTTGACGTTTGATTTGGAGGAAGTGATTCCTTTGGCGGGCAGATTTTCTGCTAAGAATATTAGTCGGAATAATCAGGACGTTTATTTTGTGAGGTTGTGAAAAAGGTGGGGAGTGGGGAGTGGGGAGTGGGGAGTTGGAAGTGGGAAGTTGGAAGTTGGAAGTGGGAAGCTTTACTCAACCGCGCTCGATTTATTAGCATATAAACCTGCTAGTATACCTCTAGGATACGATAGAAGGAAAAATTGCCATTAACATTTACATAGAGTTATCAACATAAAAGTGTGGATAACTGTGGAAAAGGGGCTAAAAATGTGGATAACTCATTTTTAGCCCCTTTTTCAGGAGAGTCCGTACAAATAAAAAAGCTACTGTTTAAAGCAATTATACTTCAAACAGTAGCCGTTTTTATAAGCTTTTTAGATGACCATTAGGTCAATCTGGAAGCATTAAAGAGCGTCGTTTCCGAATTTCTTCTTCTTGTACACCGCCTTAAGTACTTCAGCTCTTCTGGTTACAGATGGCTTGGTGAAGTGCTTTCTTCTACGCAATTCAGTAACTACACCTACTTTACGGTGCTTGTTCTTGTAGCGCTTAAGCGCTCTGTCAATAGTTTCTTCGTCTTTTCTTTCGATAATTAACATATAATAAAATTTTAATCTTTTTATTTTGAGGCCATAAAGAAACGACATTTTTAGGATAAATGCTTGTTTTCGCTTCATAAAATGACATTTTTCCTGCCTGAATCTTTAATTTTAATAGTTTTTTAAGCTTTTTTATCCTAAGATCTCACCATAACGACGTTCTTCGGATTTTAACACTTCTTAGCTTCCTCCTTATTTGGCGATTAAAAGAGCTTGATATATATTTGCGAGTGTAAGTTTATTTAGACTAAATCTTAATAAATACCATCACCTCCTCACAAATGTGTCCAATGCTTGCCAACAAGAAAAATTTCAATCCAGAGCTTCGTCAAATTATACTACCATTTGCTTTGCCTGTTGTCCAGGGAAAGAAGCTGAAGAAGAAGTGCTGCAAAAAATTTAAGAAAGGAAAGCGTTGTAAGCGTTGTCCTGGAAATTGTAAAAAGTAGATTTATCTTTTCAGATACGAAAATTTGCAACTTAGCGACCTAGTACACTGTTCATTTCTCGAAAGACCTATCTAGTTAGCCAGATAGACTCACCGATCTCGACGGACCAATGATCTGCTGGATTCATATCCTGTGACGGTAAGAATCATTGAGCCCCCGGCTTGTCCGTCAAGATCGGTGCGCCTTGGGAAGGTTTATAACTTTTCGCCCGATTCGTGAATTATTTTTCCTCCCACGTTGTTACCATCTCATCTTCCAATTTTTTTACCTAGTCAACGTTACCACAAATCATGCAACCTGTCATCATTAAAAATCCGTCTGCAATAATCGACCCTGACTTGCTCAACCAACTTCATAAGTTGACACAGGAGGAAGGACAGGTCATCATACACTGCTGCAGTACAGCAAGTACCCAATCGGATTTGCAAGTAAGAATTCAAAAAACAACGTTCTTATTTGATCTGGATTCAGATCATCAAAGCGAATTAATTTATGCAGACAATATTACGATTGCTCCGGAGTGGTCGATTGTTCCAAAAGGCAAACAATGTGCTTATTCTTTAATTTTTTCTGGTTTGCCAAAGTCATGTTCTCGTTTTGACTTGCTGGAGTTGAATGAACCCTGTCGGGCTTTTTTTACGAAGGGTATTCAGCGGAATAGAGAGGATGTTTATTTTCTTATTCTTTAGGAGAAGAGTAGACGGAAGAGAAGACGGAAGACGGAAGACGGAAGTTCATTCGACTGTAGATTTCTCGATATTAAACCTCCGTTCGCGTTAGCGGGAAAACTTCGGTCTTCGGTCTTCGGTCTTCCGTCTTCTCTTCCGTCTTCGGTCTTCGATCTCCGGTCTTGCAAAAAAAATCCGTATCTTCGCCATCTAATCTAAAAACATGGCACTTACAAAAATATGGACTGGTTCCGATCATTATCTTTGCGATGCAGAACTTGCGCAGGCATTTCACATGGCGCGTGTACTCGGGATGCCGCTACTGATTGAAGGCGAACCGGGTACTGGGAAAACAGAACTCCCTATTCAGTTTTCAAAAGACAACGATCTGGAGCTTTTCATTTTTCCTGTGGGTTCGAAAAGTACGCTGGAGCAATTTGTTGCGAAATTTGATCACGTCAAATATCTGCGAGATTCGCAGGTGGAAGTTTTGAATGCACAACGCGAGGAGAAAGGTTTGGATCCACTCAGCACCAGCGGCAGAAGTACGGAAGTGCTGGACGATTACGTGCTGATGGGTCCGGGAGCTAAAGCTTTTAGCAAGCCGCATTCTGTTTTGTTGATTGATGAAATTGATAAAGCGCCACGAGAGTTTCCAAACGATTTACTGTTTGCGCTAAGCCATCGAAAATTTATATTACCGGAGTCTGGAAAAGTGATTGAAGTCTCAGAAGAAGAGATGCCGGCGATAGTGATTACCAGTAACCGCGAGCAGGAATTACCTACAGCATTTAAAGGACGTTGTATTTATCATTACATTAGCTTTCCAAGTGCACAGATGATGCTGGAAATTATGCGCAAACACTTTCCGGATGCGGATGATGAAATTATTGAAAAATGTATTGGCTTATTTTATCAGCTTCGAAATCTTGGATTGGAAAGAGCACCATCAACACGTGAGTTGTTGAACTGGTTTAAGTATTTACGAACTTTTTCAAAGTCTGAAGCTTTGGCTAAAATTAATACCCGGGAAGGTATGGGTATTTTGGTGAAGACGGAGGCGGACTTGAAGCGGGTTCTTTGAGGAATACTTCGGCTTCGCTCAGCACAGCGTTTTGAATGGATGAATGAGTGAATTTTGAATGAGCCTTCTAACGCGATGGAACACGGATTTTCGCGGATTAAACGGATAAGGACGGATTTTTTCTCTTTAAAACGCGCTCTGGCTTCCATCTCAATTTATGTTAGAAGGTCTCACGTCCTACGGAAAAATCCGTCCTCATATCTGTTCAATCTGCGAAAATCTGTGTCCCATCTACGTTAGAAGGCTATTCAAAATTTCCTCACTAAGCGTACTCCGCCACCTGCTTATCAAACTGCTTATCCGCCTCTGTCTTATTAGTAACCTCCTGAGGGAAAGACATAAAGAACTTAGTACCGCCTGTTGCTACAGGTTCAAACCAAATTTTTCCGTTATATTTTGAGACGATGTTTTTACAGATCGTCAAACCAATTCCATTCCCTTCAAAATTTTTGTCATTCTTATGTAATCGCTGAAATAAGTTAAACACTTTGTTTTCGTATTCCTTCTTCATACCGATTCCGTTGTCTTCAACTGTTATCAATATTTCGTCACTACTTTGTTGAACGTCTATCACAATTTTAGGAGCCGTTTCACAGAACTTCAATCCATTACCAATAAGATTTTGCATCAATTGCTGAAGATGGAATTTGTTGATAATCATATTCGGTGTATTGTCAGGGAAAATAAGCTTCGCATTCTTTTCCGTGATAGATGCACTCAGATCTAACACTACATTTTCTATGACATTACGAATATTGATTTTCTCATCTCCTTTCTTCTGAGAACTAACGGTTGAATATTCCAATAAATCTTTCAATAGATTATTCATTCGCTTTGCTCCTTCTTTTACGAAAGTCATATACTCGTTTGCTTCTTCGTTGAAATCTTTTCCATACCTGCGTTGTAGCAAGTTGATAAAGTTTCCGATATTACGTAACGGTTCTTTTAAATCGTGCGCTGCCACATAAGCATATTGACTTAACACTTCGTTTGATTCAATCAACTGGATGTTTTGATTTTGAATCTCTTCATTCTTGTTCACCAACTTCTGGTTGGATTTTGCCTTTACCTGTATGTTGTAAATCATAGCACCGAATAAGAGTGCTGCCAACAGCATAACTCCTCCAAATATGGTTTTGTTCTGTCGAAGTTTTAAAGTTTGAATTTCTTTTTCATTCTTTTCAGAATCGTATTTAAATTGTAATTCTGCAATGTTTCTATTTTTCTTTTCACCAAGCAAAGCATCTTTAATTGCAATAGACTCTTCCAGGTATCCCAAAGCGGATTTGAAATTACCTTCTGCTGTATATAATTGATAGAGTTTGTAATTGTTTTTTTCAGACAACACCCGATATTCGTGTTGATTGGCAATAGATAAACTCTTCAAATAAGCCTCTTTTGCTTTTTCTGGTTGATTGAGTTTTTGAAATAAATCCCCTGCCCTTTGTCCCAGTTGTGCGACATCCTGATTCGCCATACTTCCCTCCAGCCCACGCGCCCGATCCAGGTATTCCTGGGCAATCTTAAAAGAACCTTGTTTTAGGTATACATCGATAATATGGATAATGGCGTGTCCCATCATTGATTTTTGCTGAAGACCTTCAAACTCTAAATAGCCTGCTTGCAATTTTTCCAATGCCCGGTTATATTGTCCGGCATTATTTAAAATAGCGCCATAATCAATCAGAACATTTGCAAATCGGGAATCTCTAAGCTCCAGTGCCATTTGATAAGCTCTGTCAATATTTGCTAATGCATTTTTTGAATCACCAATTTTAAGATAGGTATTGGAAATATTTTGAAGCGAGATCACTACATCCCCTTTTGCTCCATGCTCTTCGGCAATAGCCAGCGATTTAAAATAAAAGACAATAGCCTGTTCAAAATCACCAATCGTTTCATACAAATAACCAAGTCCATGATAACTGTATTCTATCATGGTCAAATGATTCATTTGCTTCGCAAGTTCCAAACATTTATTATGAAAAAATTTAGTCTGTTGGTAGTTGGCCGCTTTTCGATTAACTATAGCCAAATCATTAAAAAGGCTTAATTGGTAAGAAGTATTTTTTAACTTTTTAGCTATTTCCAAACCTGTACTATATTGATCAATGGCCAGGTCCAGCTTATTATTTTGCTCATAAATATAGCCCTGTTCTCTACAGATATAATACACTCCATCCAAATCTCCAGATGCCTCTACAAGTGCTCTGGCCTCATCGCAATAGGCAATCGACTTTACCATATCCTTATTGGCCCAATCACTGGCTTTTGCTATCAGTTCTTTATAAGTAATTGGTTTGTTGCCTGATGTTGGGTCAGGAGAAGCTAATCCATTATATTGAACAAAGGCCAACAATAGAATGATCAGGCTTGACGATAGAATTTTGGAGACGATTAAGTTAGTTTGCAAAAACATAGCGTTTTTATTACATGAGGCGCAAAAAAAATGGATTGACCCTAACTGAGTTCAATCCATTTTCATTTTATACATTTAATTTAGTTAGCCGGTGTTTAATACATGATGTATTTAATTTCATTAATCCCGTTTGTCATTATCAATAGCGATGGCAGTAACGCAACTTACGATCGAATTAACAGCACCTCCCTTTATTTTAGAGATATGCTTTGATGATAACTTTGAAGAATTTGGCAAATTATTAGCCAGCTTTTTTAGTCTTTTCATGGTAAAAATTTAGTTGTTAATTAATTTCTTTTATAGGTCGAACATTATTTCCTTATTTATGCCACACATCAACGCAAGATTTATATTTTAACCGATCAAATCATTGATCACACCTTTCGGCATTGCTTAGCGTTGTATTATAGTTGGGAGGAAAATGGAGGATATGTGAACAATATTATTTGAGCAAATAGTATGCCGTGAATAGCCAATATATTTTAGAAAAAAACCATATTGTAGTCTTTACAATCATTTTTTTTGTACTTTTTATTTTCATTAAAAATTCAACTAATACAAAAATTTCGAAAAACGATCATGTTTGAAAGCCTCCCGCAACATTTCAGGGATTTTGGGCTGAATGCCGATATCCGTACTATCCTATTATTACGCAAAAGTATTGCCAAAGGACTGGCCAATACGGTAGGTGATCTTTTTCTTGTTCTTAAAGGATTAGTCACGCGGTCTCCAAAAGATTACGGCCCTTTCACTACTGCTTTTTACAAATACTTTCTCGACATAGATATTAAACAGGGTGAAAGCCTTGACCAGGCCATTCTCCGATCCGAAGCTTTTAACAAGTGGCGGCAACAATTCCCCGGACAAGAGGAAGAACTGGGAAAGCCGGAAATGGAAAAACTCATCGACCAATTCCTAAACGAAGTTCACCTAAGTAGCTACGATATTCAGGAACTGGTTTCCGGAAAGGACATCTTCAACAATGATGACCCGTCTATGGCCGATAGCCATTCGGATTCCCCTGATGCGCTACAGAATTTACTACAAAGAGCAGCTGATTATAATGGTATCTCTCTGGAAGAACTAATGCGCAGAATGGAGGAAGTGGCTAAAAACCAGGAACGTCGTCATTCCGGCGGACAACACTGGATCGGACAAGGAGGGATTTCTCCTTATGGAAACGGCGGTGCTGCTCCCGGAGGCATTCGCGCAGGTGGTGTAGGTGGTGGGAAAATGGCGCGCATGGTCATTGGTAACGCCAACTATTACCCTGTCGACACAAAAGTCGCTTTACAAGATAACAACATAGATGTAGCCCTTGCCTTTTTAAAAGGTATTGAAGATGAGAGTACAGAAATTTTGCTGGACATTCCTCAGACCATAAAAGAAGGGGTGAAAGAAGGCGGTTTGTTTCTCCCCATTCAAAAAGAAAAACTGACACAGAAGGTACAGGTCATTTTGCTAATTGATAACGGAGGTTGGTCCATGACTCCTTTCATCAAAAATGTAACCCACTTATTTTCTAAAATGAAACGCCGGTTTGCACATGACCTGAAGACCTATTATTACCACAACACCATTTATGGAGGCGCTTATACGGATTCGAAGCGCAGCAAGTTTGAGAGGATGGACAAGCTACTAAAGCATCACGAAAACTATAGTCTCTTCATCATTGGTGATGCAGATATGGCCCCTTATGAGTTGAGCCAGGAAAGTATCCGCAGCTGGAAAAGCTTAGCAGAGCGATTCCCACGAGCTGTTTGGCTCAACCCGTTGGACGAACGCTTTTGGTCGGGATCTTACACCATCAATAGTTTACGTGAAGTGATTCCTATGTTTCCACTTTCTCCACATGGTATTGAGAAGGCGGTCGAAATGATGAATCGGAAGCGTGGGTTTCGCAAGCATTAAGTCGAAGTCAAAGGCCAAGTGCCCTTCATCGCTAAGCCCCACACCAAAAGAGCAACTTCGATTGCAATTGAAATTACAATTATCATTCCCCCTTACTTCACCACCACCCGCTTAACCACATCGCTCAGGCGCAAAAATAAACCCCTGCCCCTACCCCATTCAGATAAATTTTCGTTGTTTTTTGCGATAAGTTAAACGTTAGCTGGCCTTTTTATGAACGCCTGATTTGAATGGCTTTGAGCATGCAGCATTGTTGGATGTTGGATGTTGGATGTTGGCTTCGACTCCGCTATCCGGAGTATTTATTTAGGTGTGTCTGATGGTTTTTAAATCAAAATCAAAAATTCAATCAAAATCAAAAGCCCCTCAATCGTGATCTCCCTATTCAGCTGACAATCTGTTTGTTACGAGCAGAGCTTCTGCGTTCGTCTGTGTACGCCGAAGCCTTTCTTAGGAGCCGAAGCCTTGGCGTAGGATCTGGCGTAGGAGTAGGGAATTTTTGATTTTGATTGAAGTTTTGATTGAAAGACACAGTTTACAGAACAGTCCCCACTAAATAGTTAATTGCCCAGTTACATCGTATAGTTATCCTCCCCACCAACAACAATTTTTCCTTCCTGTGGGATGGAATCAAACTCCGGATCGTTTGGAAGAGATGATATATAACCGGATTCATCATAATCTTCTAAGACAGCATTATCTATTTCATCTTCAGCCATCGGTGGGCCCATTTTAACGGCTTCAGGAGACTGAAGTTCCCTCTCCATTGTAGTTGGTACTTCCGGCACCAAATCAAATAGATCAATCCCTTCATCAAAATGCATAATCAACTCTTTAAAGCTAAAATCTGGTGCTTCTTTTTTGCCTCTAAAATAACTCATTAGCTCATCGGTGCCGAGTACATCTGCTCCAACAAACTGCCCAAGTCGGTAATAAGATTCCCACTGTATCTCGTCAAAAAACTGGTCAGAAGTAGGTTCGTGTGGGAATGCCGGGTGGTATACTTTATATTTGTAGGTTTTATAATCCAGGCTGTCTCTGTCTCTCAATTCCAGCTTTCGTTCAGGTGCCAAGACGGAAGATTTGACATAAACAAAAGTACTGACTTTTAGAAAATTTTTGGCTTTCTCATCAATCACCTCAATCACTTTTCGCAGCACGCGTCTCTCTTCATCCCGATCTTCTAGTTTGTGTTCTAATTTATATTCCAAACTTGATCTTATTTGATTGAATACAGTAACTAATTCTTTAAAAACATTTTGTAAATTTTGATTTAAATCAAACTGTTCATAAATCGCCTCCAGTGCTTTTGGGTCTTTGATTTGATCTAAAACATCGTTGATATAGTTTTTCAAATCGAGGGTATCCAGCGCATAACGAAACTGCAAACGTTCTTCTTTATTTAGAATCTCCAATACATCTTTTATGCTTTTATAATTCACCAAAACCTCCAGTGGCCTGCCATCTTTCCCAAGAATTGGATTACCAAGCTCATCTTCGGGCGCCACCTCCTCCCACAGTTGATACACGCCACCAATTGCAAAACGTTTTGCAGAATAACCATGAGACGGCCTTGGCCGAATAATATCTTCCGGGCTGCATCCTACTGGAAACCGAATCTCCAATCCCAACTCGTTACGTGCACGAATAGCCAGATTTTCTAAATCTATAAATGTATAAAAAGGATCGGCTCCCGCGTCGACAGAAATAATGAGCCGGCATTTTCGACGTAACAATTCATATACACCCAGGTTTTCAATATGTCCACCATCTGAGATATTCAGCATTCGGTTATTGGTTCCGATTTTTGAGAACAACTCGTAAAAGAAATAAGTGGGCCACCAAACGACGTTTGATTTATTAATTTTAGTTGGATTAAATATCCAAAAACCAAGTCGTGCATTAAAGACGGTCATAAAAACACTCAGCAACTTATTGGAGTAATTGCCCATCCCCGGGTTAACTGCAGCAGCAGAAATAGTAGTAGAGGCAGGTAGCGTCAGATCGCGGTAATCAGGTGCATTTTGGGTCGAAACATAACCTGTTAATTTAGCGCCGCAATAAAGTGGCGAAAGCAAATAATAATCCGATGCTTTGGCTCCTTTAAATTTAGGATCCGATGTAGATTGCAGATTTAAACAAGTATTGATTAAAGGGTAAGGTGCCATATAGTCTCCTACATTACTGCTCTCTGTGCGAAACAAATCTTTGATTTTGACATTCTTAAACTTTCCAACTAAAGCAAGATAGGCATCTGCCAACTGATTTCTATAAAACCGATGAAAGCTTAGCGAATTGGGATTGGCATAAAAGCCTACAAAAATAATCAGACCAATAAAAATAAAGTAATAAGAAATACTGCTATAATTGTGTTTACTAACAGACCTCAGACTTGTGATCATATAAACCAGCAACCACAACAATCCGAACCCGGCGAGTATCGCCTCTATATTATTGAACTTTCTGGAGACCCCCACATTGTATCTAAAAACCAAATTAGCAATCAGGTGCAAAACGAAGACGCCTCCCAAAACACACAAGCCATATTCCAGTAGCCCCAGTGTGTCTAATGAACTTTGAACGGTTCCCAACTGATTCAGATTAATCAATTTTCCTATTGCTATATAAAGCGTATAAATCACTAAAAAAACAATGAGCGGACTAATCCAACTCATCACCAGGCTCACCAAAAAACCAACCGTCAGGACAAGGGTACTCCAGCTCTTCCTCCACCCCTGGCCCGGGATCATGTAAGCCCCTCTGGATCGCATATATTCGATGTGCCTTTTAGCGAACAAGGCACTATAACTTTTTTCGTTTTTCAGGGTAGCTTGTATGTAGGCACCCGTGTAGCCTCCACCAGAAACAGTAGACAGATAATCCGCCTTTTTGAGGATACCAAACTTGTTGAGTGTCTTGAGAAAACCGAGGTTTATAGTTGCCGAACGGATGCCGCCGCCGGAGAGTGCAATTCCAAATTTCGTTTTCTGCAATTCCTCCAGGTCCGATTTTTTCCCCGTCATCTTTTCACGCCGCTCCAGCAGCTTTTCATCTTCCCTCCGGATGACTTCTTCGTACTTAAGTACTTCGAATTTCTTAGACATATCTAGCTGTTTATTATCTGATTTTGACGTAATATAGGGAAAAGTTGTCATATTGAAAGGAAGAGACAAGGCGGAATTCTCCATTTAATGTTGATGAGACAGTAAGGCTCTTTCATCCTTTGGGTAGTTAAGTAATTATAGTTACACGCACGCCTCGTGGCGTACCGGATTGGACGGACAGGGACCGATTTTATACGGTCGTAAAATTAACGTGATAAAAGGAAACCTGTGGAAATCTGTTCAATTCGTATAATCTGTCTCCCATCAAGTTAGCAGGCAACACGATCGCGGAAAACTTCGGTCTTCGGCCTCCCGTCTTCGGACTCCTTCTTTATAGATTAGAAGTCAACAACAAATTCAAGTCAGTAGATTTAATTTGAAAGCGCTCGCCCAGATATTCGTTCGTCAAACAACCTTTATACGTGTACACCCCATGGCGCACTCCAAGGTCATTAAAAATCAAACGCTCAATACTTCCGGACCTTCCTGCTTTAAGCAAAATAGGAATGATGATGTTACTCACCGCGATGGATGCCGTACGGGCAACACGCGATGCAATATTAGGAACACAATAATGTATAACATCGTGCTTTATAAAAGTTGGCCGGTCATGTGAAGTGACTTCAGAAGTTGCAAAACAACCACCCTGATCAATACTCACATCAATAATCACAGAACCAGATTTCATTTTTGCAACAATATCCTCACTGACTACAATCGGCGCTCGTCCTGTTTTGGAATGCATGGCACCAATTACAACATCAGCAGAAGTCACTTCCTTTTCTAATTGGTATGGGTTTAATGAAGAAGTATTCAACTGGCGTCCGACCTGACTTTGAAGACGCATCAGTTTATAAATATTATTGTCAAAAACGCGAATATCCGCGCCTAGCCCTAAAGCTGATCTGCAAGCAAATTCGGCCACTACTCCTGCGCCAAGAATTACTACCTTGGCAGAAGGAACACCGGATATACCTCCCAGCAAAACGCCCTTCCCGCCATGTGTGTTGGTCAATAATTCGGCAGCGGTCAGAATCGCACTCAGCCCCGCCATCTCACTCATAATACGTACGGCAGGAAATGAATCAACTTCATCCTTGATGTACTCCATGGCCAAAGCAATGACTCGCTTTTGCTTTAAGCGATAAATAAAATCCTCAGTAATAATGGGAAGATGAAGTGGTGAAAAGAGCACCTGATTGGGACGCATCAAATCAATTTCTTTGAGCGTGGGTGGTGCCACTTTTATGAGAATGTCTGATTTAAAAACTTGTTCGGCACTATAGGCAATATCAGCTCCAGCTTCGGAATAATCGTGATCGGAATAGTTTGATTTTTCACCGGCCCCTGTTTCTAAAACAACCCGGTGGCCATGCCCAACCAAACTGGCAACGGCAGAAGGCACAAGAGCTACCCGATGTTCTTGCAGGGTCGACTCTTTTGGAATACCAATATACATGGCATTGGATTTCCGCTGCAATTGCAGCATCTCAGATTGAGTCTTGTAAATTCCTTCTGTAAATACCTTCGGTATGGGAATGCGCTTCTGCTTTTCGCTCATGCTTATTGTTGATACGCAGCTGATTTAATTAAGAAACATGTTGAGAAGAAAGCCTCTTTAGGCTTAATCTTATCTATTGTTTCTTGCCATTTTGATGATTGCTGCTATGAAATGGCTTTTAAGAATTGTTGGAACAAAATAATCACTCCTCTACAAAAATATAACTTTTCGACTTGAATTATCAAGTATTTCGATATTAATTTTAACGATGTTGTCGGGGGCTACTGTTTCAATTAACTCCGGCCATTCAACCAAGCACAGGTTATTATCGTATAAAATATCTTCAATTCCGATATCTACCGCCTCCTGTAAATGCTCCAATCGGTACAAATCAAGGTGGTATATAATGCACGTATCCCCTGTTTTGCTGCTGTTGTATTCATATTCGTTGATCAGGGAGTAGGTTGGGCTGCTCACATTATCTTCAACTCCCAGAAGGGCGCAAAGCGCTTTGGTGAAGGTGGTTTTGCCAGCTCCGATCTGCCCATAGAGGAAAAATTTCTTTCGCTCGCCTGCATATTCCAACAAAGATTGGGCGAGCTGCGTCAATCCTTCCGGTGATTTTACTATTATTTCCATATTAATTTTAGTGTAATGAGACCGCTTCGCTGTCAGATCGCTGCGCTGTCAGACTTCCTTCGATCGCACACACGATCGCGGGCTCCGCATTAGTGGGAAGTCTGACAGCCAAGCGATCTGACAAGAGTGCCACAGGCGCTCTGATCTGACTGCCGAAGGCGATCTGACAGCGAAGCGGTCTTTTTTGCCAAAAAACAATAAAAAATCTCTCTTTTAGCGCAGCAGTCCAACGGTACAAAACTTATTGATTTTCAACAAAATAGGCCAACATTACCCGTGTTTTTCCGTTATAAATATTAAAAAAGCGAGAAAGTATCAAAATGTGGATAACTTTTCACTTTCAAAGCCGTTCTTTCAAGGCAAAAATACTACAAAAAACGCTTAAAATTTCGTATTTTTGTACAACTAAAATTAAGCAAAAAAATGAGCGATCTGGAAAAGAAAAAAGGGAATTACGATGCGGATAATATTACCGCACTCGAAGGCTTAGAAGCAGTCCGTAAAAGACCAGGGATGTACATTGGTACAACCGACACAAAAGGACTCCACCACCTCGTCTGGGAAGTTATTGATAACTCGATCGATGAACACCTGGCAGGCCATGCTACTTCCATCGATACAATTGTCCATAAAGACAATTCTATCTCCGTAAAAGACGATGGTAGAGGTATTCCGACCGGTATGCACCAAAAACTTCAGAAGTCGGCACTGGAAGTCGTTATGACGGTTTTGCACGCAGGTGGTAAATTCGATAAAGACACCTATAAAGTTTCCGGTGGTTTGCACGGCGTGGGTGTTTCTTGTGTAAATGCTTTATCCGATTATCTGAAAGCAGAGGTACACAGAGAAGGTAAAATATTTACACAAACCTACTCAGAAGGTAAGCCAACTTCTAAAGTTGAAGTGGTTGGTGAATCAACCAGCAATGGTACCATCATTACTTTTCACCCGGACCCAACAATATTTGTGGAAGGTGGAGAATATAAATTCGATATACTGGCCACTCGTATTCGTGAATTGTCTTTCCTAAACAAAGGACTGAAACTTTCACTAACAGATGAACGCGACCTTGACGATGATGGCAAACCAAGACGAGAGGAGTTTTTCTCTGAAGGTGGCCTGAAAGAATTTGTTCTTTACATCGACGAGAATAAGACCAAACTAATTGATGAACCTATCTACGTAGTTGGTAAAGAAGACAATGTGGAAGTAGAAGTGGCGATGCAATATAACACTTCTTATTCGGAAAATATTTCCAGTTACGTCAACAACATCAACACCCGCGAAGGGGGGACACACGTTGCTGGTTTCCGTAGAGCTGTAAACAGAGAATTCGATAAGTATGCTCAGGCAAATGGTTTGTTTAATAAATTGAAATTTAAAATTTCTGGTGAAGATTTTCGGGAAGGATTAACAGCTGTTGTTTCTGTAAAAGTACCTGAACCACAATTTAAGGGCCAAACAAAAGGAGAACTCGGTAACTCTGAAGTAACGGGTATTGTTTCCCGCTGTCTTGGAGAAGCACTTAAGTTTTACCTGGAGGAAAATCCGAAGAAAGCAAAAAAGATTATCGACAAGGTAATCATTGCTGCCACTGCCCGACACGCTGCGCGTAAAGCCCGCGAAATGGTGCAGAGAAAGAACGTATTGACCGGAAGTGGTTTACCTGGTAAATTATCCGACTGCAGTTCTAAAGATCCCGCAGAAAGCGAAATTTTCCTGGTTGAGGGAGACTCGGCGGGTGGTACGGCCAAGCAAGGCCGTGATCGTAAGTTTCAGGCGATCCTGCCACTTCGTGGTAAAATCCTGAATGTAGAGAAGGCAATGGAACACAAGATTTATGAAAATGAGGAGATTAAGAATATGTTTACCGCACTTGGTGTAAGCATAGAAGAGAAGGATGATGAGCGGCATTTGAACGTAGAAAAATTGCGTTACCACAAGATAGTCATCATGTGTGATGCCGATGTCGATGGTAGCCACATTGTAACTTTAATCCTTACTTTCTTCTTCCGATACATGAAGCCATTAATTGAGATGGGTCACATTTTTATTGCTGCTCCGCCGCTTTACATGGTGAAGAAAGGAAAGCAATTCAGATACTGCTGGAATGAAGAAGAACGACAAGACGCAGTGAAGGCTTATCAAAAAGATGAGCATGATACTTCTGTAAAAATTCAACGTTATAAGGGTCTTGGAGAGATGAATGCCAGTCAATTGTGGGAAACCACCATGGATCCGGACGAACGAATGATGCGTCAGGTAAACATCAATGATGCTGCTGAGGCTGATCGTGTATTCTCCATGTTGATGGGTGATGAGGTGCCGCCTCGTCGTGCGTTTATTGAGGCGAATGCTAAGTATGCTAATGTTGATATTTAGTGCCTGATGGGAGTCCGAAGACGGGAGACGGAAGACCGAAGTTTCCTGCTAATGTTGGCCTTCATTTGTGATATAAAAAAGGGTTTCTGATTTTTTCAGGGACCCTTTTTTGTTCTTTATCCTAAAGACTTGTATTCGAAAGCGCTTAGTGCTAAACTTACGGTGGCTTAAAATGCTACAAAGTTATCTCCCATATAGTGTTTTAAATTCCATTTTTTTGTTGTGTCTAATGCTCGTTCTAAAACGATTAAGTGCTCCTCAGGATGCTGCTTGAAGTATTCTACCGTTTCTTTATCTAATGATCCGTCAAGGCATATTAATGTTTCTTTAATTCCATCAGTGACGTGGAATATGTCATTTTTCTTGAATTCTTTTTTCTTGCTTGTGGTATAATTGAGTTCATATCCTTTCTTAATAAGTATCTCTGTGATGAGTTCCTCTTTGTTGAAGGCGCTTACCATTTGTGCTTCTTTTTCTGAAATGTATTTCTTCAATAAATCAATATTTTCTTTTTCTGACTTTTCAGGATCAGGTGCAAACTCTGTTCTTGGGAAGTTCGACTTTTGGAGTTTGAATACTTTGAAGCCAAGCCCTTTTAATGCGTCTTCTTTTTTATCATCGGTGAATAGATCTGCTTGCTCTGCTTTTTTTGCTTCTATGATTTTTTCTATGACACGTTTGTTGCGTTCTATTGTTATATCGCTTATCTTTTTGTAGCCTGCTTTGTAGGCTTCTGATTTTGGATCTGTGGCTTCGGGGAGTTGGATGAGGATGAATTTATTATTTTTCTTTTCAACATTACTTTCTAAAACTGAATGACCAGTAGTACCAGATCCACCGAAGAAGTCTATAATTATATCATTTTCATTCAATGCTAATTTTAAAATTCGATTTATCAGTTTAGTCGGTTTAGGATTATCAAATGGCGGGTTTTCAAAAAGACTTTTTAGTTCTTTTCTTGATTCGTCTGTGTGCCCTACATCCTCATAAAACCAAATAGTTTGTGGAACAGTACCCTGCTTTACTTCAGTTAGAAACTTCTTTACTGAAGGTACATTATTTCCACTTTTGCCAAACCAAATCCTATTATCATTAACAAGCTCATTGTACTTATCTTCTGAGGTAACCCAACAACGTCCTTGAGGAGGATTTACAATTCTACCAGATGGAGTTGTGATAGGGTAATCATAAGCATCATTATAGGATTTCACTGAAAGATCAGAAGGCTTCCAATCTCCTCTTTTGTCATCATCTGGATTAGAATACCTTTCATTTTGTTCTTGGGTTCGAGCAAGCAGATTTATGGTCCAACCTAATCCCCCATTAAATTTTCTTTGCTTTGCATAACAAATTATATGGTCATGCATTTGTGAAAAATATTTAGCGTCATTCTGAGGACTATATTTCTTCTGCCAAATTATATCGGCAATAAAGTTCTCTTCTCCAAAAACTTCATCACATAACTTCCTCAAATGATGAACTTCATTATCATCAATAGAAATAAAAATAACCCCATCCTCTTTTAGCAACTGCCTCGCAATCAACAACCGACTATACATCATATTCAGCCAATTACTATGAAATCGACCATCCGACTCTACATTTGTATCCACCTTCATCCCATTCTCCACATACTCGGCATCTTCCCAATATTCCGCTTTATCCTGATTCCATTTATCGGTGTATACGAAATCTTTTCCTGTGTTATAAGGTGGGTCGATGTAAATACATTTTACCTTTCCTCGATAAGCATTACTTAGCAGTTTGAGTACCGCCAAATTTTCGCCCTCGATGATGATGTTTTCAGATTTATCAGGATTGACACTTCTACCTTCATCATAAACCAAAGTGGCATCAGTCGGCGTAAATGCTTCCCGCTTCGCCTTACTTTTGCCAAACCATCTGAATTCATAGCGCTCTGTTTCATTGACCAATTCAGGGTCAACCACTTTCTTAAGTTCATTAATATTCAACTTGCCTTCATTGGTGAAGAGGTCAGGCATTATTTCTTTTAGTTTTGCCAGACGTTCTTCATTGTGATCTGGAGACAATGGCATTTTATCTTTTATAGTATCCATTTATTTGGCTGTTGTTGAGTTAATGGTTTGAGTTGCTTCATCTTTGAAATATTGATATTCCTTTATCGGAGCTTTGTAATGCACATCTATCCCAATGGTATCGAAATGCTTGATGGCACATTGTATTTTGTAGAGTTCACTTTCTTTCAATGCTTTTTTGTCATTTATGTCATTGGTTCCCTTGGTTTCTATGACAAAGTAAAATTCGCTTTCTTTACCATCTTTGAGGCTTTTACGTTTCATCACTAACCCGAAGTCTGGGTTGTATGTACCTATTGGAGTAGGGATCTTATAGTAAGATGGAAGCTTTAAAAAGCAAATGACTTCATCATCATGATCCGCTGCTATTGCAAAATTTCTTTCTGGACTACTGCCTCTATCTATCAATACTTTATCGAATACGCCTCTATTGGGTGTATCCACATAATCTTTGTCACTTATGTTTTTGACAAAGTCGTCGAAGTCAAAAGGAAAGTTTTCATTTGTCAAATGATAGTCCAATCCTCTGACCATTTCTTCCAATTCGATATGCTTGATGCGTGCGATGGATTGATGGGTATACTTAGGTGGATTCTTTACAAAATCTTCGTAGTTGGTGATACCAGAAATGATTTTATATAGTGTAGTATAACCCAAACCAGTTTCTTCACTTATTTCTTCTACTATGTCTAATGGCGAAAATTTGGCTTTTTGCTTATAGCTTTCTGAACCTTCAAATTGATCTTCAATGCCTTCTTCTGTAATAGACCCGATCGTACGACTCGTAACCTCTACTTCATAATCAGCGATGGAAATAGCATTAAGGGCATCTATACTTCTTGCTATCAAAGTAGCCTCATCGAAGCTGATAGAATAATCTGTTTTCTTTGACAGTGATTTCCAAAATCGCTTAAAAGCTTCATTTACAACAGTCGATTTGTTTCTTTTGAACTTGACTTTGTTTTGTGCTTCCCCCTTGTGTGTATGTGTCATACCAGCGCCTGCATTAGGGCTGCCATAGACTTCTTTAATTTCTTCTTGATATTGTGTCACAAAAGTTTCGTAGGATTCATTAGGGATGACGGTCAGTTGATTGATACGATCTTCATCCGCTACTTGAACTTTATCATATACTCGCTGTCCATTTGAGTTAACAGCAATACGAAGTCCTCGTCCTATTTCTTGTCTTTTCTTTATTTCTGAGTAAGAGGTACTTAAGGTAGCGATATTGAATATATTGGGATTGTCCCATCCAACCCCAAGTGCAGAATGTGAAAAAATGAATTCAATTTTATTGGCTACTTCATCACCATAGTTGAGTAGTCCCACTTTATCTTTTAGAATGGCATCAAAGACATCTTTGTTTTTCCGCATGGAAGATTCACTGTCTGTGTATTCACCTTTGCCTGTCTGTGCAAAATAATATCCCTGGATGTCATTAATGTGTTCTGTGGTAGGTGTTTTTCCTTCATTGAAATCTGGATAAATCTCCTTATACTTCTCAATGAAAATATTTTTAATGATCGGATTATCGCTTACATAGTTTGCCACCTTATCGATGAATAGCAGAGAGAGACATTTAATTCCTTTGGCCGCTAATATTTGTTTTTTGGTAAAATGTCGAATGATGAGCCATTCAATTTGCAATGCCCAAACACTTTGAATATTGCCTGCTGCTTGTTTTTCAAATATTTCTGTACCATTAGAGAATGAGACCGACCATTTCTGAGTTCTAAGACTTTTATTAATTCTTGTTACGGTATAATTGATGTAACTGGGATTATTAGTTTGCTTACCGAGATTATCTCCAACCTTCAGCCATTTTGTATTTTTGAATTCAATTTTTCCACTCTTTGCCTGTACCCATGCTTTTATTTTTGCCTTTGGATCGCCTTTTCCATTTTGAGTTTCGGATAACTCAAGTTTTAATGTTGCTTCATCGTTTTTTTCAGTGACAGTGAGGACTTCTATCTTTTTAACCAGCCCTTGTTTATAGCTATCATAAGGTGTTAATCTATAGATTAGATTTTTCTTGATCTTATGGGTGGCAGAAAATCTGATTTTAAATAAGGGATTGAGTTTGGCAATCTGATTTACTGAATTTTCGGTATCCATTCCTTCTTGCGGTTCATCCATGATGATGATTGGATTGGTTCTTCCTATTGCTTCAATAAAAGGTATGTTGGCGAATAAATCTTCTCGTTTTGCTTGGTTTAATATTTTGTCCTCAGAGTTAAACGAGGCCAAAGTCATGATCATTATCTGAGGATGTTGTTCTTCTATGAAGTTGGTTACATAGTTCAGCTTTTTACTGCTGTATTCAAAATACTGCGGTGAAAATCCGTATTGACTTTTAAGTTGTCCTTTGAATGAATCTAATGCATTTATCACTCCTTGTCTAATCGCAACAGAAGGAACAAGAATAATGAATTTCGTAAATCCGTAGTGTTTGTATAACTCGTAGATGGATTTGAGATAAACGAGTGTTTTACCCGTTCCAGTTTCCATTTCTATGGTTAATTCTTGTTCTTCAATTATTGCCGCAACATTTTTATAAACACTATTTTCTTCTGCAATTGCAGTAATGTTTTTCGTAATTTCTTCTACTGTTAGGTTACTATAATTTGATCTAATCCCATCATTACAAGCATTATCGAAACTATTCTTGTCGTTGCCTTCAAATACCTTAACAATAGAGTTAATGGCATGCTCTTGATAATCTAATTGCTCTAACTGTATTTCCATTTCTTTCTTCACACTTTATTATTTTTGTATTTGACTTTCTGTTCAGCAACTTTCATTGCTTCTAATCCAAGCTCTTCTCCTTCAATTTGATAAACCAATTTGTCACTTAACCAAGCGAGAACTACTTCGTTCTTGTTTTCTACATAAAAATTAGAAAGTGATTCTATTTGTTCTTTAGTTGGCATCCTTTCGTCTCTTTCTATTTTACTCAATATTGTTGGATCGATAGACAAGCTTGCCCCTACTTCTCGAAGTAGTAGATGCTTCTTTTCTCTTAATTCCCGCAAAGTTTCACCAATTGATTTCATCTGCCATTATTTGACTTGACAATATTTGGCGAATATAATAAATCTTGTGGGATATTTAAAACAATACTTCGTATAGCTTTTCTGGCTACAACTTACATAAATCATTATATTACTTTAGACTAAATTGCAATAACTTATTGATAACGAGTTATTTAAAATACGTCTATCGAGTTATGAATTCAAAAAACCACTCAACTCCTCCTCCCTCAAAAAAACAACAGGAAGCTCCAAAAAAGATTTCTCCACAAAAGGAGCTATCCCTAACACAATATGCGTAGTCTTAGGAGACACTTTCTTAGCATAAGTAACTCCTCTTTTTTGCAAGATTTCTTTTAAGTTAGACCTATCAGACATTGCCCTTCCTAACAGTACAAATTCAGATCTACTTATCAACGTTTTTTCAGAAGGCGGCTTTTCATATTTTCCAAAAAACTGAGCCCTCCCCCATTCCCGAATCGCTAAATCCGGGAAGCGCAAAGCATAGAGTAACATGTTGATTTCAATTACCTCAACAGACCTCGGCTTCTCTATAAAAACCTGGTAGAATGGCTTATAATATTCCTCTGGTAAAGCCGCTTTTATACATTTTTTAAAAAACTTATAGAGGTTGCGATGGTCTCTCAGCCCCCTTGGTAACTTTATACTTTTCAACCAGGGCAATTGAAGCATTACCTCCGGCAACAGTTCCATTGGGTTTTCCTCGAGGTTAATTTCTTGAAGCTTTTTTAGTTGATGCATTCCTCCAGGCAGGTCTTCCAACTGGTTGCCTCTTAAATTAAGCGTATGTAAATCTTTGAGTGCAGAGATGCCTGTTGGCAAAACAGCAATGTTATTTTTAGCGAGATTTAACTCTTTTAAAAATTGCCAGGAACTGATACCCTCTGGTATAGCTTCAATTTCATTTGAACTTACATTTAGCTCTTGTAGCAGTTTCAGTTTGATGATAGATGGGGGCAATTTTTTTAGTGCATTTTTAGGGGCTATCAATTTGATGAGCGCCGTACATCCGCCTATGGAATCGGGAAGATGTGTGAGTTTATTATTGGCCACTTCCAGTACCAGTAAGGTTTCACAAGTACCCATGTTTTCCGGTAAGGTGGTCAACTTATTTTTATTTAAATGAATCTTCTTGATTCGAGTCAGACCTTCTACTCCTTCCGGAAATTCCTTTATGTTGTTGCGATTAAAGAGAAGTGTTTCCAGATTTCTCATACTGGTAATGGAGTCGGGAATCTTAGTCAACCGATTGTGACTCATATCCAATCGCTTTAGATTGACCAATTTAACAATGGTCTTGGGCAAAATTTTAATTGGATTATCTTGCAAATCAATGCGCTCTAATCTATTAAGCCCCATTAACGCTCTGGGAAATTTCTGAAAAGCATTTCCACTCAAATCTATCTGTTGCAAACGCTTGAGATAAGCAAGCTCAAATGGCAATTCTTCCAGCGCATTTCCCGAAAGGATTAAGACCTCTAGTTCCTTCAGTTTACAGATAGACAGGGGAAAGCTTTTTAGCTGACAAGCTGTAATTTCCAACTTCCGTAAATTCGTTAACTGAGCAATTCCAACGGGGAAGACCACCATAGGAGATTGATGGATACAGAGTTCGCTCGTTCCCTTCGGATCGTCTAGTGCCTCTTGAAGACTGTTTGCTTTTTTTTGTTTCATTTTTGATTTTTTTCTTGGCAGAAAGAAGGTTGGAAGTGGGAAGCTTCCCCGCGATCGCGGGGCCGCGTTATTCGGAAGCTTCCCACTTCCAACTTCCAACTTCCCACTTCCCACTTCCAACCTACCTCACCTTCCGCCCCTTCCACTCATAGCGCTTCACCAAATTAGCCAAAGTGCCAATGGCCACAATATAGACAATATGCATAAAAAGTGCGGGCACAAAAACGGCCATTAAATCAGAGCGATAAAAAAACTGAGCCATCTTATTCAACTGCCGATAATCGACGATGGCTTTTATTGCAATTTGAATTAAAAATAAAACCAATGCCGTTTTTCCCAGAAAGGGAATCAACAACATACTTAAAACAATATTGATGCAAAAGAAAAAGACCAGCGCCAGCTGAGCCGTCACCAAACGCTCTTCATAATCAGAAGACTTGGAAGCCCAGCGGATGCGTTGATTGATAAATGCTTTTAGTGTGGGTTGTGCTTCGGTGTATATGGTAGCGGCCTTGTTTTTCACAAAACCGATTTTGCCAGGATAGGCTGCCGCTATTTTGTGCATGAGCAACATGTCATCACCTGAGGCGACATGATCGATACCATCGTAGCCACCCAGCTCTTCAAAAACGTTCTTTTCGTAGGCCATGTTGGCGCCATTCGACATATGCATGAATCCTTTCCAGATTCCTGCTCCGGTGATACCCATCATCCCCATGAAGTCGAGGGACTGAAAGCGTTGCAGCAGATTTTTTTCGTCCATCATATTGACGGGAGCAGCAATGAATTTGGGTTGATGGGTTTCGTAATAAGATACCAATAGGGGAAGCCAATCCGGGCCAGCCAGACAATCCGCGTCGGTACTAACTATCAGGTCGCCGATGGCATGGGCAATCCCCGTTTCCAATGCGCGTTTCTTGAAAGCACTTTTTGGTCGCTCTTTTAAATATTCGGAAAGTCGGAGTACCCTAACGCGAGTATCCTCAAAAGATTTGACTACTGAAACCGTAGCATCTTCAGAATGATCGTCAATGACAATAATTTCGTAAAGTCGGGATGGATAATTTTGCGCCAGCAAAGATGGAATACAGGCTTTGATCCCTGCTGCTTCGTTGCGGGCAGCGATGAGTATACTGACTTTTGTAGACGGTGAAAAATCATCAGGCATATTCCAGTCTGGTAGCGACTTCCATCCTTGCAGGTAGCTATGCATCAGAAAAGCGTAGCCGAGTGCAAGGAATATGGTGATGATGCTATAGACCAAAGGGGATGCGTATTAAATCAAAGAAGTGCATAAAATCTAAGGTGTTTCTTCGCGTAAGTAATAATGAATTTTGATTGGCGCTACTCCTTCACCAGACTCTATGCCCCAAAGTTTAGGCTCCTAAAAAAGACTACACCGTACACGTCATAATTAGAAAACACGAATGAAGGCAAATTCAAAATTCATCGATTCATTATTTTTTTGACTTAGAATTAACAACTTCAACAACCAATCTGGTATATCCTCAAATCAATATCTAAGTTTTGCTCGTAATCCGGAGCCAGCAATCGAAGGTGTCCTTAGCATTTTATTGAAAAAGGTCATCGTACTCATTATTTGATTCGGAACTTTTCCGCTTTATGATAACTTCTGGCTTTTCTACTTTACGAGGTGCATTCTCCAAATCCAGCGGCTCTTCTACTTCAAAATCATCTTTTACCTCTTCATAAGCGGCGTACTCTTCTTTCTTTTTTTCTGGTTGCTCAAATTGCCCGAATTTTTCTTTTATCTTTTTAGAAATAATTGCTTTTCCGAAAAGGAAACCAGATACAACCGGAAATCCAAAGACAGTCAATAGTACTGCTCCAATTCCCATCAGTATGTTACTTTTGAAGAGATTCACCAGCCAGTTTCCGTAGCTTACCAAGACCTTGTAATCAATAATCAAAGTCAGGATAATGAATATCGGTGCCAACAAGCCAAGTAACCAAAAGACCCCCTTGGCGACAAAATATAAGCCGACAAAAATAAGTACAAGAAAAAGTATACTCGCTATGGAGTTAAAAGGATTGACATCTATTTTTCGATTTGCCATAGTATTGATTCTCGTTATTTTGATTGTAAGTAGGTATTTCTTTAGACTATTTCCTTAGTACAAAGGTAACAACTATCAAAATTACGCTTTTGTTTTGAATTTGCGAAGTGCTTCGACTAGTTGGGGCTATCTGTCGATAAATGAGTGTTGAGGGGTCGGGTGTGCTAACGTGGATCGCTTGCGCGATCTTTTTTGGATGGGACACGGATTAGACGGATCTACACGGATTTTTTTTCGTAGGGCGTGAATCCCCCTAGCGTAGTCTGGAGAAATGATTAGAGCGCGATAAAACAAAAAAATCCGTCCTGATCCGTTCAATCCGTCTAATCTGTGTCCCATCCACGACAGAAGGCCGCGATAAAGGGAAACCGACTCCCCGCTCCTGACACCCGACCCCTCATTCAGCTTCCACAAACTGCATCTCATACAGCTCCCGATAATGACCATCCACAATTTCAACCAACTCCTCATGTGGACCGAATTCCATGATTCGACCTTTGTCCAGCACCATGATATTGTTGGCGTGGCGAATGGTAGAGAGGCGGTGAGCGATGATAATGGACGTTCGTTTATCAATTAATTTTTCGATAGCGAATTGAATGACCGATTCTGTTTCCGGATCAATGGAAGAGGTGGCTTCATCCAGAATTAAAATATCGGGATCAAAAACCAATGCGCGGACGAAGGAGATTAATTGCCGTTGCCCGAGTGATAAAGTGGCGCCACGTTCCATAACTTTATAATCGTAGCCACCGGGTAGTTTTTCGATAAACTCATCAGCTCCGATCATCTTTGCCGCTTCTATTACTTTTTCACGGCTGATACTTTCGTCTCGCAGTGTGATGTTTTCCATGACCGTTCCAGAAAATAAAAATACATCTTGAAGGACTACTGCAATTCGACGACGCAGGCTCAGTAGATCGTAATCGCGAATATTTACGCCATCTATTAAAATCTTTCCTTTTTGCGTTTCGTAAAAACGATTTAGAATATTAATGATGGTTGTTTTTCCAGACCCGGTACTACCTACAATGGCCAGTGTTTCACCCCGATTTATTTTAAATGAAAGGTCAGTCAAAATATAGTCGGGCATATTGTAAGCGAAGTCCACATTTTCAAATTCAATGGCTCCTTTTAAGTTACTTACTTTAATCGTTCCTTCGTTGTCAATAAAACTGCTATCGTCCAACAAATCAAAAACCCGCTCGGAGGCCACCAAACCCATTTGCAGGGTATTGATCTTATCCGCCAGCATTCGGATTGGCCGAAATAACATGGACAAAAACAATGGGAAAGCAACCAATGTACCAGCCGTCACTCCAGTCCCCATAATGGCTTCCCGCGCACCAAACCAAACCATCAATCCCAATGCCGAAGCCGTTATGATTTCTACCACAGGAAAGAAGATGGCGTAATATAAAATCGAGTTTAAATTCGCTTGTGTATATTCCCGATTGATCTTTTTAAAGATTTTCATTTCTTCTTCCTCTGCATTGAAAATTTGTACAATCCGCATCCCTGAAATACGTTCTTGAAGAAAGGCATTCATTTCTGAAATTTTTGTCCGCACTGACTGATAAGAAACTTTGACTTTTTCTTTGAAAATATAAGTCGCCACCAATAAAAAAGGCAACACCGTCAAACAAACTAAAGTCAGTTTCCAACTCGTGTACATCATTATCCCAAAAACAGCAAAAACTGTTAGTATATCCGCTATGATCGTAATTACACCCTGTGAAAAAACAGTATTAATCGTTTCAATATCATTAATGGTCCGCGTAGTTGAAGTACCAATGGGTGTGGTATCAAAATACTTCAAACGCAAAGAGGTGAGATGCTTAAACACTGCCATTCTCAAATCACGGATCACCGATTGCCCCAACCAACTCGTCGCGTAAATAAACACATAACGCAATAATACTTCGACTATCAAAACAATAATGATCAACCAGGCAATTCGCTTCATCCCTTCTCCATCAAATTTGAAAATGTGATCGTCGACCATGACTTTCACCAGGTACGGGCGCAAGGTTGAAAGAGGTGCCAGCACTGCCGCAAGAACACCTGCCAAAATAAAAATACCTCTGTAGGGCTTCGCCCAGGAAATCAGGCGCGCTAGCAGTTGGTAGTCTATTTTGTTTTTTTTACTCAATGGAAGCTTTGGTGGGTTGGTTAAGATGATGTAACCGTTTTTTGGCTGTTTTGTTTAGGGTGTAAAGCTACGCTTTTTTTAGACGGAAGACGGAAGACCGAAGACGGAAGTTTCCCGCTAACATACTTTCCTTCTATCGTAATGCTAGCTTAAGCATGACCTCAAATTTATTGAGTACAATAAACCCAATAGTTTGATTGTTTCATTGTAATTTATTTCTTAACCCAATCATCATATTCATCAGATTGTATGCATCACCATATTTTTGGTTAAATTCATTTCCATCGATATAGTTTCTTCTTTTTGCTTTATGCAAACAAGTAACTACCTCTGCTAACGAGCGAATCGAAAACCCCAAGAATCTTTTGAATTCCTTGTTTGTATGTCCTATTGATCCCTCTGCCAGATTAAGTGCAACCGAATCCGCAGCCCTTCGAGCTTGTGAAGAAAGATTATACTTCTCCTCCCCGGGAAAATTAGCTACCATTATATTGACATCTTCGCCAAAGTCCATCGCGTTTTTCCAAACTAGTAGATTTTCAAATTTAAATCTTACAGACATTATTTTTTATTTTTTAGTTTAATCAAAAAGTCCTTTCAATTTAATAACGATCTCATTTCTAAAGACCACAAATCGAAGACCCACGTTAGCAGGAAAACTTCCGTCTTCGGTCTTCCGTCTTCGGTCTCCTCTACAACATCCCCTCATCCGCAAAACTATAATACCCCATCTCCGAAACAATCAAATGATCCAACACCGTGACATCAATCGACTCACCACCTTTTCTCAATTTTTTAGTGATATCAATATCAGCCTGACTAGGACGCAGATTTCCAGAAGGATGATTATGGCATAAAATGATAGCTGGGACTAGAGCTTGTAGCGCCTTTTTAAAAATCAACTTCGCATCAACAACGGTACCCGCTACCCCACCAGTACTTATTCGCTCCCGCCCAACTACAAGGTTAGATCGATTCAGCAATAAGATCCAAAACTCCTCATGAGGCAGATCAACAACCAGCGGAGCAATCGCATTAAATGCATCGCGGCTCGAAGTAATTTTGGGGCGATCTTTAATACTGGAAAGTTGGCGACGATGACCCAATTCTAAAGCAGCAGAAATCGCAATGGCTTTTGCCTCTCCGATTCCTTTAAATTTCATTAGCGCATTTGGCGTTTGGCGACCCACTTCATTTAAGTTGGAGTCGAATTGGGCGAGTATGCGTTGCGACAAACCTAGTGCGGTTTCGTCTCTCGAACCGGAGCCTATAATGATCGCCAATAATTCGGCATCGCTTAAATTCTTTTTGCCTTTTAGTAATAATTTTTCGCGGGGGCGATCTTCTTCTGCCCAGGCTTTTATAGTTAGATGATTGGTGGTGTAATTTGTCATAACTTTTCTGGTTGCTTGTTGCTGGATGCTGGATCACGCCTAATGGTGAGACTTGAGCGCTGACATCCATTGTTTAAATAAATTATGTTTTTTAGACCTTAAGTACACTGTGTATTAAGTTGCTGGATGATGCTAGTTACTAGTTGCAAGCTATCGCGATCGCTACGTTCGTGTGATCCAGTATGCATCCAGAAAAAGAACTGCCGCAGCTTAACAAAGAGAAAGCTACGGCAGGTAAAAAGCGCGTTTTGTAATTAAGTACACGGTGTACTAGGCCGCGGTCTTGGCTGCAACTAGACCAAGTTTTTCGATGCGGGCTTTGATGGCTCCTGGCTGACGTTCAAAACGCTTCGATAATTCTTCTGTCGTTTTCCCTTCACTGTATAGCATGGCCAAATCTGCTTCATCTTTTTTCTTCCAGGGTTCGAAGGCATTGGCATACTTCTTCTTGGCAGCTTCCATCATTTGTGTTCGGGAACTGTTGGTGCGCTCAAAGTTGATTAGAGTACGGGTAAGCGTTTCCGCAAAAGGTTTGATTTCGTTTTCAAAAACAAAGATGGCTTCTTTGCTCTCTTCTTCACTCTCCTTCTTTCGGGTCGTGTTGAGTATAAAGTAAGTCGTGTCTTTTTTCGATTGCTTGACATTGAAATAAATACTGGTGTTTCCGTATTTAAACCCTGCCGATTTTTGCTCGCTGTCTTTGCTAATGTTTAAAAGCGTGGCGATAAAGGCTTCTCCAAATTGATCGATCTCGTTTTCGAATACGACTACTTGGTTGCGTTCAATCTCTTCTCCTTTTCTAGCGACTGAGGAAATACCCAGGTAATTGGTACCATTCGGTGCTGTTTTTACATCAAAGTAAAAAGTTCTGTTTCCAGCCTTAACTGTTTCGGTGTGCAATGTTTTCTTTTCCATTTTTTTGAATTTTTAAACTGTTTGTAAATCGAATCTTCACTAATAAGAGTACAAACAGGGTAAAATTCCATAAATGATGGTCGAAAAAAGGTTAAAAATGGTAGGATTCGGAAGAAAAAAAGATGGGATAAACTACTGTAAGTCAGTTGTTTATACCTTTTGTCATTTTTTTTGAAAAAATATTGATTTTTTGGAGTTTTTATTTTCTGATGGGTGGAAAAAAGGCAAATATTCGCGAATTAAAGATCGGTAAGCACTCCCTTTGATTTATCAAATCGGTGGGATTGCCGAGCTGAGACGCAAAGAATTAGAATTGCAATTAGAATGCGAATTAGAATATTTCCCTTTAGCGTGGAGTTTTGCATCTCAGCTCGGCAATCCCTTTGCTTCGCGAAAAGTGCTTACCGATCTTTAAAAAACAAATAAAAATCGGGAATCAGGCACTACACCCGACTCCCGACCCCTGACACTTCCGTCACCTCAACAACAACTACACCTTCAATAAAGCAAACTCCAAGTCAGCAATCAAATCCTCCACATCTTCCACACCAATACTTAGACGAATCAACGAATCCGTCAATCCAACTTTCATACGTTCTGCTTTGGGGATGGAACCGTGGGTCATTGTTGCCGGATGTCCGATCAATGATTCCACGCCACCTAGTGATTCTGCTAAAGCAAATAACTTTGTATTGCTCAATACTTTTTTTGCGACAGCAAAACTATCTTTCTTAAAGTCGAAAGACACCATGGCTCCAAAATCGCGCATTTGCTTTTTCGCAATTTTGTGATTAGGATGTGATTTGAGACCAGGGTAGTATACTTTTCCAATCTTTGGATGACCATCCAGATAGCTGGCAATCTTTTTCGCGTTCTCGCAAGCGCGCTGCACCCGCAAGTGCAATGTTTTGATACCTCTCAAAATCAGAAAACAATCCTGTGGACCAGGAACTGCGCCGGCTGCATTTTGAATAAAACGCAACCGTTCTGCAAGTTTTTTTGTTTTCGTGACTACCGCTCCGTGGATTACATCAGAGTGTCCACCCAAATATTTTGTGGCAGAATGCAACACTAAGTCAGCCCCCATGTCCAACGGGTTCTGTAAGTAAGGGGAAGCAAATGTGTTGTCCACACCAGTCATTATTTTATGCTTCCTGGCCAACTTACACAGTTGTTTAATGTCAACAATATTCAACATCGGGTTGGTAGGTGTTTCGATCCAAAGTAGTTTTGTATTTGGCTGGATCGCCTTCTCCACTTCTTTGATGTCGGTCATATTTATAAAGTTGCTTTTCAAACCGAAGCCTTCATAAATGGTTTTGATCAAACGATACGAACCACCGTACAAATCATTGCTACTTAAAACCTCATCACCTGGCTTCATCATTTTCAGAACCGCATCCATCGCTGCCATTCCACTGGAAAAGCAAATAGCATCTGTTCCATTCTCCAATGCTGCAAGGCTAGCTTCCAAGGCACTACGCGTTGGATTTTTAGTACGGCCATAGGCATAACCTTTGTGCTTGCCCGGCGCATCCTGAACGTAAGTTGATGTTTGAAAAATAGGCGTCATGATGGCACCTGAAGAAAGGTCTGGTTCCACACCAGCGTGAATGGCTTTTGTGCCAAACTTCATTGGACGTTTTCTTTTTTTGCTCACTTTCTTTTTAGCACATTTGTTACAGCTTCAACAATATTTTTTACGCCCATTCCATACTTCTCTAATAATTCTGCCGGAGTTCCGCTTTCGCCGAAAGAATCATTTACTCCAACCATTTCTAAAGGAGTCGGAAGTTTACGAGCCAGAAGCTGTGCAATGCTGTCGCCTAGTCCACCGTTTAATTGATGTTCTTCTGCGGTCACCACACATTTCGTTTTTGCAACTGATGCTAAAACAGCGGCATCGTCTAAAGGCTTAATGGTGTGTATATTGATTAGTTCGACACTAATTCCTTTTGTTGCCAGAACTTTTGCTGCTTCGATGCTATTCCAAACCAGATGACCCGTTGCAAAGATGGTCACATCTGTTCCTTCGTTTAGCATTAGCGCTTTTCCAATTTCAAATTTTTGACTTTCTGGTGTAAATACTGGCCAGCCCGGTCGACCAAAACGCAGGTAAACCGGTCCCTCATGATCTGCAATCGCAATAGTCGCTGCTTTGGTTTGATTGTAATCACAAGGATTGATCACTGTCATACCCGGTAGCATTTTCATCATACCCAGATCCTCCAAAATCTGATGGGTGGCACCATCTTCCCCCAATGAGACACCGGCGTGTGAGGCACAGATTTTTACGTTCTTATGGGAGTAAGCAATCGACTGACGAATCTGATCGTAAACTCTTCCTGTGGAAAAGTTGGCGAAGGTTCCAGTGAATGGAATTTTACCTGCGGTCGCTAAACCGGCTGCGATACCCATCATGTTTGCTTCAGCAACACCCACCTGGAAAAAGCGTTCAGGGTGATCGTCAATAAACTTTTGCATTTTTAATGAGCCTACCAAATCGGCACATAATGCGACCACATTTTTATTACTTTTACCCAGCTCGTGTAGTCCTGCTCCGAATCCGTCACGAGTTGATTTTTTTCCTGTACTGACCAATTTATCTAACATGGTACTTTTATTTGTAGTTGAACTATTCATTGGTTGTTTTTTTAACTAAGTTTTTGTAAAACTTCGTGTGGGAAGTTGGAAGCGGGAAGTGGGAAGCTTTCTTCTAACGTATACTGATGTTTGACTTTTGCTTCAACCCTATAGCTCCTTACCGCTCTAGTTTTTCTATCCGGCGTATGGATAAGCGTAGTCTCCTAATGTTTCTTCTAGCTGAGCGAGTGCAGTTTCAGTCTGCTCTGCGTTGGGTGCTTTTCCATGCCAATGGTGAGTATCTGTCATAAAGTCAACACCATACCCCATTGCTGTTTTCATTAAGATGACAACGGGCTTTCCGTTTCCGGTTTTGTTTTTGGCTTGAGCCAAAACGCTTAATACTTCCTCCATATCGTTGCCATTCATTTCGAGAACATCCCAACCAAAACTTGTCCATTTTGCCGGCAAGTCCCCTAATGACATAACTTCCTCATTAGGTCCATCAATTTGCTGACCATTCCAGTCAACAACGGCGATTACATTATCAACTTTATGGTGTGCCGCAAACATCATGGCTTCCCAAACCTGTCCTTCCTGCAACTCGCCGTCACCGGTCAAAACATAAACGGTTTTGTCATCTCCATCTAGTTTTTTAGCGAGGGCAGTTCCGATTGCAACTGAAAGTCCCTGACCTAAAGAGCCTGAAGCAATTCTGATTCCGGGTAATCCTTCATGTGTCGCAGGGTGGCCTTGTAGTCTTGAATTCAATTTTCGGAAAGTGGCTAGTTCCGGAACAGGGAAATAACCGCTGTGTGCCAGTATGCTATACCAAAGTGGTGAGATGTGTCCGTTGGACAAGAAGAAAAGGTCTTCCTTTTTACCTTCCATATTGAAAGAAGGATCGTGATCCATTACTTCGAAATAGAGCGCTGTAAGGAAATCAGTACAACCAAGAGAGGCACCAGGATGACCGCAAGTGGCGTAATGAACCTGACGAATAATGTCTCTTCTAACCTGTGAGGCTATACGCTTGAGTTCTTGAATATTTGGCATGGTGAATAAGTATGTTTAAACAAATGAATGAGGTCGTGCAAAAGTAGGAATTTAATGGAAGGAATGGAAGGATGGGGGAAGTTTTAAAGTGTAAAGTTGTGGGATTGGTTAAGCGGGAAGTGGGAAGCGGGAAGTGGGAAGTGGGAAGTGGGAAGTGGGAAGTGGGAAGTGGGGAGCTTCCCGCTCACGCGATGCCCGCTCACGTTGATGGGACACAGGTTATACGGATTGAACGGATAAAGACGGATTTCCCTCTGTCACGATAATTTTTACGATCGCGTAGAAAAAAATCCGTTCCTATCCGTGTAATCCGTGTCCCATCCACGCCTGAGGGAAAAACGAAAGGGCAACCCGGATAGACCGAATTGCCCTTAGCAAAAGATTTTTAGGTGCTTCTTAGTTCACTGTATTATTCAATTCCTTACCTGGCTTGAATTTTACAACGTTCTTTGCCGGAATTTTAATCGCTGCTCCAGTTTGTGGGTTCCTACCCATACGAGCTGCACGATTGTTCAATGTGAATGTGCCAAAACCAGTAAGAGATACCTTAGTACCTTCCTTCAAAGTTTCGCCAATGCATCCGAATACAGTATTTACTGTTTCTGTTGCCTGAGTTTTAGTCATGTTGACTTCTTCAGCAACCATGTTGATAAGATCTGCTTTGTTCATCTTATAAAGATTTTAATTTTAAGAAAATAAGGACACAAGCACTTAGGATGTCCCGGTTTATATACAAAGTTTGGTCGTCAACAAATGGACGATTTAACTTTTTTGCCAATTTGGAGTCGTAGGGGTTTTAAGCAGTTATTGCAAACATAATTTTGACAATATTTTGTAATTTAGCCTCGGTACTATTTTTGTACCTTATTACGTTTTGTTTGAAAGCCCTTTGACTTTAACTCATTAGAATACGATTATGAAAAAATTACTTCAATTACTTTGTTTTTGCTGCTTATTGCTCTTTGTCGCCGCTCCTTTATCTTCCTGCAACAAAAAATCTGGTTGCCCTATGAATGAAAACGTTCATACAAAAACCGGTAAAAATGGTAGCTTTAAAGCCAAAAAGGGTAAGTCTAATCTTTTCCCTAAAAATATGCGTAAGAAAGGAAAAGGCTAATTTTTACCTCTATTCTACTGATTTTCAGCTCTTAAACGCATCTCTTCTCTTCTTGTAATTCCTTCTTTTTGGATCTTACACTACTTTTAGCGTAAGGGTTCATCATAATCTCTAAAAATCCATATACGATAAGGGTTTAATAATGTTCCAAAGATAAATGTAAAACATTTTGTGTTTTATTTTTGATAAAAAACACATTTTGTTCAATAAAAGTAGCTTTGAGCCTCTATCAGCAGTTGCTCAGAGAAGCTCAAAAGTATAAAATGGGAATATGGAGCGTAGTTAGCTGCAGCCGCAGCTACTTAAATAATTTAAAAAAAGAGAGATTTGAATCCTTAACAAATTAGGTGTCATTCATTAAGTCTTAGATTCCTGACTAGCTTAGTGCACCGTAAAGTAAGTATGTTTTAGTCTTGGGTGCCAGGTATCGTTTTTACATGAACATATTTAATTTTAAAGCGCAAGTTCAAACTCAAATTGCCCGCTAGACGTAGGCCCGCGTTCGCTTTTGAACTTGAGTTGGCACTTGCACTTGAGTTTTCAAATCAATCGCTTCGAAGGAGTCACACCTAGTATGTTATGCACTCCTTTGACTTTAACTTTGCCCCCGCTACCGCTTCTGCATAGGATCAAGCGCATCCGTCAAACCTTCACCAATCAAATTAAAAATAGTAACCGTCATAAAAATAGCGAGCCCCGGAAAAACCGTCAACCACCAGGCAGTGGTTTTAGTCCTTCCTTTTGCGAGGAGTTGGCCCCAGGTTGTTTCATTTGGGTCCACACCAATTCCTAAAAAAGAGAGCGCTGATTCCGCGAGGATGGCAGATGCGATACCAAAAGCAATCGCAATCAATACAGGTGTAAGGGAATTAGGAAGTGCGTGCTTTAGAATGATGCGCCTTTCTTTAAAACCCATAGCCTGAGCTGCTTCGACGTAGTTCATACTTCGCACACGCACCAACTCACCGCGTACAAAACGAGCGATGGTGGGCCAGGAAATTAATCCCAACAGAATCATCACATTAAAGACAGATTTTGTTCGAAACAAAGGAATGGCTGCCAGTAAAAAAAACAAGCCGGGAACTGAATTCATTATTTCGATAAGACGCATGACAATGAGGTCTGCTGCCAATGTTGTTTTCTCTTTTAACCAGGGAATCGTTTTTAGTAATTTGGCCAACAGATTAAACAACAACAAAACAAATGCGAATACTAAAATACTTTTGGCCAATTCCCAAAGTAAAGACTCACCATGAAGTAAAGCATAAGACCGAACCATGAACGCGTAATAAATCGCAAAGACCAACCCAATCAGGTTCATCAACACCGTCGCTTTCGAAACGCGCAAACGATCATCTCCAAAGTAACCGGCAAAGGCCCCAAACATCAAACCAATAAATGCGGCTATCCCCATCACAACAAAACCAACTGACATGGCGATACGGGTTCCATGTATCATTCCGGAAAGAACGTCGCGCCCCAAATCATCTGTCCCCAACCAATGTCGGAAACGATTAGAAGCCACTTCCTGTTGATCAAAAGGACCTTTGTAGATATTGGCCAAATCACTTTTGTGCGAACTGTACGGAACGGGGGCTCGGATCACGGATTCGTAATCCATGTTTTGCCAATCTGCATGAACGAGTTCAGCGGACCATTTTGAGAAACCAAAATTGACAGCTATTTCTTTCAACACAGGAAAGAGATGTACTCCATCTTTTTTTGCGTAAAGTGGTTTTTCATTTGCAATAAAATTCCCGAATAGCCCAATAAAGAGCAGCAGATACAACAGACGAAGCGACCAGAGCGCCAGCTTATTTTTCCTAAATTGTTTTCGGACTATAGACCAATAGCTTTGAACCCCTGACTGTGTTGCCAGTGATTCATTCAATGCCATTAATTTTTTTCTTCCGAATAACATAATTACAAGTTGCTGGATGCTGGATGCCAGCGATCGCTACGTTTGAGTGATCCAGCATCTAGTATTCCACCCTGGGATCCACCCAGGCATATAACAAATCACCAATCAAATTTCCTAACATCGTCAACACGGCAGTCAACATCAACACGGTATACACAATCGGCCAGTCTTTGCTCAAAATTGAATCAAAGACCAAGCGCCCCATTCCTGGGATATTAAAAATAAATTCAACAATAATCGACCCTGCCAACACTGTAGGAAAAATCATCGCAATAATTGAAATCAATGGAAACAAGGAATTTCGAAAGGCATGCCGCCAGATAATGGTTCGTTCTGACAAGCCCTTGGCGCGTGCGGTACGCACGTAATCCTGATTGATGGTGTCGATCATGGCTCCTCTGATTTGTCGAGAGAGGTAGGCCAATGCGCCATAGGTCAGGCATATTATTGGCAAAACCATATGCGCTGCCCGATCCCAAAACCGTGTCCAAAAGGGTTGGTCCGCTGACAAGTTTCCCAAACCTCCTGATGGAAAAAGATCTAACCAGGCTCCATACTCACTCGTTGTGAGAAAAACCAAAAAGAGCGTGGCCACCCAAAACGTTGGCATCGAAAATAAGACGAACAAGATCAACGATACCGCCCGATCAAAAAAAGATCCTTTCTTGACAGCAGAGTACACACCAATTGGGATACTAATTAAAAATGCAAAAAAGATAGCCACCAAATTCATGATGATGGTCCAGCCCAACGCTTCTTTTATTCTTTTGGAGGCAGGGCGACCATCCCGATAGGAATTACCATAATCGCCTTTTACAAAACCTGTGATCCAGTTGTGGTATTGATTGTCGAAACCAAACCATTGCAAGCGAGGGACGTATAATTTCCATCGACTGGTATTGGTTTTTATATTTTGATAATTGTGTTGCAGAGCAGGGATGCTTGTCGCAAAAAAGGGAGCAAGATCAGAAGTGGTCGACTGATAGTTCTTCTCAATTGTTTGGAGATGACTAGTCACCGAAGCATCTTCGTAATTGATATAAAGTTGATGAAAAATGCGTTTGATTTCGATATAAGCATCTCCCTTTAAAGAATCAGGTACGGATTGAATGGCTTTCCCCAATTGCCCTATTTCCCGATAATAATTCAGAACGGCCTCGCTATTTCCATATTGTGCAATCAGGTTTTGCAAAGTAGTTCTGTGCTCTTGTATCAGAACTTTGGAGATGGCATTCGGATAAGCGAGGGAGGTAAATGAAAAGTAAAAATAGGGTTTATCCAAACCGTAGGTAGCCAGCTGTCGTTGGTAGTCCTCCTGGTTGAAAACAGCGTTTGGGTCTATTGTAATGGGATCACCCGGGGCCATTTTGCTAAAAGCAAAAACAACCAGAGAAATGACCAGGAATGCTGGTACAAATACGAGGATACGTTTTAGGAAATATTGAAACATAGTGGCTTGTTTCTGGATTCGCAGTTGACGCTAGACCGTTTAGAAGAAACAATATAACGCATACTGCGATCTAAACTATCTTTCAAAGTAATTTTCAAAATACCCAGGAAACCTTCCAGAAGTTATTACATTTTTCAAATGCTTTTGGGCTATGATTCGGTCTTGTGGCGAATAGAGGAAAACAATTGGTTGTTCGTCATAAACCATTTCTTGTAATTGATGATACAGTTCCACTCTTCGGCTTTGGTTATCCGTTTCCCGAATTTCCTTAATGATGGCATCTGAAGCTGCGTTTCCAAAGCCAGCTCTATTGGCGCCTTTTGGGTTGTCGCTATCGGTATGAAATAGCTGATAGGGATCATAATCATCCAAATCAAATCCGGCACCGGCAAACCAGGCATCAAAATTCCGGCTAGCCAGATTCGCTCTCATCTTGGTTGCATCCATTGTTTCTAATTCAAACAGTATACCGGCTTTTTTTGCATTTTCAGCGATAAGGCTGGTCAGAGCAGGTGCGATAGTAGCTCCTGATGTAGACATAGGTTTTACTACTAATTCCATACGTTTACCATTGATCATTTTGTCAACTATACCATCACCGTTGCTGTCTTTCCAGCCTGCTTCCGCTAACAATGATTTGGCTTTTTCAATATTGAATGCAATTGGTTTAAGTTTATTATTATTGTAAGATGCATCCGGCTGAATAAACGAAGCGATTTTTGTCGCATATCCGTTTTGTAAGGTTTCTATTATCTTATCCGTATCTATTACATGAGCAATTGCTTGTCGTACTCTTTTATCTGAAAGATGCGGCCGTTTCGTGTTTATTCCCATATAAGAGTAGAAGGCTCTAACGGGTGTAATAAAATTAAATTTATCCGCCAGGTTTCCATTCTTCACATCATCGAAACCAGTAGCCGTGAGTGAAGATACAATATCCAGACTACCATCTTTCATCGCTGTAATTGCAGCCGTCTCATCTTTTATAATTTTAAAAATGAGCTTATCGGGATTGGCAGTCAACGAAGGGTTTTTCCCCGCTAATTTATCACCCCACCAATTTTTCTTTTTTTCGAGAACGATTTCTTGATCGCTTGTCCAGCTAACCAATTTGTAAGCTCCGCAGGACTCTACTATGTCGCGCGAGTATTTTGCGTCCATCAGCAAGGTCCCAAATTCTTTTAAACGTGGATCATCTTTTATTTTTTCAAACGCTTTTTTATCTGCCAAATCTTTCAATTCAAAATTGCGCATGATAGAAGTCGGATCGTAAACATGCTCTGGCAAAACATAAAAACCAGACCCTGATTCTGAACGAAAAGCGCCTTTCACGTAAACACTAAATTTCTTAGGGTTTTTAGGATCAATTTTCAAATCTTTAATGAAGTGCAATAAGCCCCTATATTGCCCTGCTGCTCCTCCGACTTCCGGATTAAGAACTGCTTTTAGTGTAAACAAGTAATCCGAAGCTAAAACCGGCTTGCCATTATCCCATACTGCTTCGTCCAATATTTCGTAAGTAAATTTATGTGTAGCGTCTCCTTCATATTCTCCTTCTTTTAGAATTTCCATTGTTGGCATTGTCTTAGCCAGCATTGGTTTCAATCCCAGGGTAAAAGGATCTCTGTCCAAAAGTGTTGGGAATAATTTATAAATCACCTGCAAAGCACCTGCATCCGCAGTCAAAATTGGATTAAGCCGATCTGGTTCTGATCGCAATCGAGAGGAGACTGAAAAAGGTTCGCTGTCTCCTTTCACGCCATCGGCAGCATTGTCAGAAGTACAGGAAGGAATAAAAATCAGAGTGGCAAATAGAAATGAAAGGAGTAAGTAATAGCTGAATTTTTTCATGGCAATCAGGTTGAAAATTTGTTGTATGTAATTGGAATCTATTCAAAAAATATTGGCCCCGTATTTATTACAGAAGTTCTCTAAATCAATTTTTGTTTATTAAGCCGGGCTCAAATTGATTGACAAAAAAACCGGGCCTTCGGGCAGATGTTTTGCCTTTAAACTTTCGGCTAATGGCCATCCGTCTTAGTGGAGCATAAAGGAAGATATAGTTTTGATCCTCGTATATACGCGCCTGAATGCTAAGATACAATTGATTTCGCGTTTCTTCATCTAATGTGGTTCCCAATGCATCAATTATTGCATCAGAGGCTGCGTCACCAAATCCCGTTCGATTAAAACCACGAGTTGTATTGGAGGAGGTATGCCAGATTTGCCGTAGCTCTTCCTGCCCCGGCATTTGAGACCAACTGGCATAAAGCAAATCAAAATCGCGTCTCCGATAATCCTGAATCAGTGTTTTAAACTCCAGACCCATTGGTTCTATTTTTACACCAACTTTTTCGGCCGATTCTTTTAACAAAGAAATAATATTTCCGGCCACTTCATTGGTGCTGGTATACTTTGCTGTTAAGCTTAGGTCAACTTGTTGTCCATCTATTTTTTTATCCAAAACGCCATCCTGATTGGTATCAGACCAACCTGCATTCGCCAACAAACGACGCGCCGTTTCCAAATCAAAAGGTATCGGTTTCAGGCCTTTATGATAGCCAAACTTTGCGGGGTGAATTGGCCCCACTGTACGCTCTCCCAGACCAAAAAGAAAAGACTTAATCACCTGATCCATATCAATGAGATGTGCCAAAGCTCTGCGCACTTCCCGACTGGCTAACTTTGGTCGTTTGGTATTAAGCCCAATATATGAATAAGACAAATAGGGTGGCGTATGTAATTCAAATTTTTCTTTTACGTATTCATTCTCTCTCAACTCCACAAACGATCCCGGCTCTATTTCTGAAATCACGTCCAACTGCCCGTCTTTCATAGCCGTTACTGCTGCTGTATTATCTGGTATTATTTTGTAACTAATTTTTGAAGGGTTGGCTTTAAGCATATCGTTTTTGGCACCTAGCCTACTCCCCCACCAATTTTCTTTCCGTTCCAAAACAATCTGCTGCTCTTTATCCCATACCGCAACGGAATAAGGCCCGCAACCTTTGATCAAAGCTGGATCATGTGAATAAGGAGCACTATTAAACTGATCTGCAAAACGCTTCAATCGTTCATCTTCCGATTGCTGGTTTGCCATAATTTCTGTCAAAGAAAAATTGCGCAACAGCGAATCAGGATCGTAATTATACTCCGGGTAAATTGGGATATAACTCAGTGCCGCTTCTGCATGGAAATAGGTTTTATTGGTATAAACTGTAAACCGACGTGGATTATTTTCATCAATAATAATATCCCCTAAAAAGCCATAATCATTGCGGGCGGGTGACTGAACATGTGGAGTCCAGATCACCTTCATCGTAAATAAAAAATCGGATGCCAACACAGGTGTTCCGTTATCCCAGCTCGCCTCTTCTAACAATTCAAAGGTATACGACAAGCCTCCTTTGAAGGCTCCTTCCGTAATTTCTTTTACCTCAGGCCGCTGTTTAATTAGTACCGGTTTGAGGTTCAGATTTTCTGGTTCAAACTGCTGTAAGGATAAGAACAAGTAGTTCAGTACCTGCTCCGCATAGCCTGATCCGGTCAGTATCAGACTTAAACGATCTGGCTCTGCGGCCAAACGCACCCGAATTTCATCCTGACTTGCAGCAACATCTGATTTGCAATTGCTGAAAAGCAAAGCGAAAAGGATAAGTATACTCGCTATTCTGAAAGAATGGTTTTTTGTCAATTTTATATCTTTAGGTATGGATTATATTGAATCACCAATATACACAGAAGTTGATTAAAGTTACCTGAGAACTAAATCCTAATACTATTGTTTAATTTAAAAGGTACGCTTGAGGCTGACACTGTCTGAATTAGGATTTTTAGCATAAGAGGAGGATACGATTTACGTTAGTAAAAAAACTTTACCGAATGACCAGAAACGAAGTCTTAATCGGCCAATTCATGTCATGCGACATAAATTGGCTGGTTACTGGCCCACATTCTTAGCCACCCTTGCCTGAGTAGCAAACAAACGTCAGAATAGTTACACTATATTTAAAACCAACAACATGCAAAAAGTACTCATTGGAGGAGGCACCGGCCTCATCGGAAACAGACTGAGTGAATTACTCGCCAAAGAAGGCTATGAGGTGAGACACCTAAGTCGTCGTGCAAATCCGACCGCGAAATTTCCTGCTTTTGAATGGGATCCTAATGCAGGTAACATGGACAAGGCAGCACTAGAAGGTGTTGATTACGTCATCAATTTGGCTGGAGCCGGAATTGCAGATAAGGCCTGGACCGAAAAGCGCAAACAAGTCATCATCGACAGTCGGGTAAAAAGTAATGCTCTACTTTTTAATAGTATCAAAGAACGCGGTAAAAAAGTAAACGCATTTCTCGCAGCATCTGCCATTGGTTATTATGGTGATCGCGGAAATACGGAACTCACTGAATCATCGACGCCGGGTACCTCCGGTTTCCTGGTAGAAAGTTGTGTCGCCTGGGAAGCCGCACTCAAACCAATCTCAAGCGCCAGCGAACGGCATCTAATTATTCGCATCGGAATTGTTCTGTCTACAAAAGGCGGTGCATTGGAAAAAATGTTAATCCCGTTTAAATTTGGAATGGGGAATTATTTTGGCGACGGCCAAATGTACACCTCCTGGATTCACATCGATGATATCTGCCGCCTCTTCATAGCTGGTATAAAAAATGAAAACATGTCAGGCATTTACAACGGTACTGCTCCGGAACCTGTGACTGGTAAGGCATTGGCCTATGCCATCAAGGAGGCTAAGGAAAGTAATGCGCTGGTGATGCCCGTACCAGAGTTTGCGTTAAAGATAGGATTGGGAGAACGGGTAGAGATGCTAACTGGAAGCGCACGGGTGATTCCGAAGCGGGCCCTGGAGTCGGGGTTTCAGTTTGAGCATGCGGATCTGGTGGGGGCTTTGCGGGATGTGATGCAGAGTGGGAAGTAAAGGTGTGGTGGGAAGTGGGAAGTGGGAAGTGGGAAGTGGGAAGTGGG
>Ga0114957_1000215_pt1 | contig 81338 bp, 75 predicted proteins | sample BantaG_FD_87175 | JGI IMG/M metagenome (GOLD analysis project Ga0114957, IMG submission 87175) | Marine algal microbial communities from Bantry Bay, Ireland - BantryBay_4 metaG | ecosystem: Host-associated > Algae > Red algae > Unclassified | place: Bantry Bay, Ireland | collected 2014-11-21 | reverse complement strand
GGGGGGGTGGGGTGGGGGGGGGGGGGGGGGGGGGGGGGGGGGGGGGGGTGTTGGGGGGGGTTGGGGGGGGGGGGGGTGGAGGTCTTGTTTCTGTGCGGGGCGGCGGATGGGTGGTTCTGGGGGGCAGAGGCTAAGAGCCTCTGCTACGATTTGGGGTGGGCTATGGTCTCGGGGTATTTCTTTTTCCAGAGGTCGAAGGCGGTGAGGATTTGCTCGGTTTTCCGGGTGGGGGAGAGTTCCCAGGTGAAGGGCATTTCGGGGCGGAAGTGCCTGAGGAGCTGGTGGTAGGGGAGGGAGCCGGTGAAGGGGACGCGGTGGTCGCGCGTGGGCCACTGGACGTCGTGGAGGTGGGAGCCGATGAGGTAGGGGGCCATTTTTGCGAGCCATTGGTCGTGGTCGAGGAGGCCGAGGTTGTGCTTGAGGCCGACGTGTCCGAAGTCATGCCAGTAGCCGATCTGGGGGACGTCTTTGAAGTGTTCTTGGAGGGTGACCATTTCGCGTTCGTCTGGGACGTCTTCGTATTTTGAGCGGGACTCGACGGCGAGGATGACGCCGGCTTCTTGGGCGGGTTCGATGAGGCGCTCGAGGGTGTCGATGGCGCGTTGGTAGTATTTTGGGCCGTCTTTTTCGCGCTTTTTGACGCAGGCGAGTTTGTCATCGGCGTATTCGCCGGTGAGTTGGAGGCCGTCGCTGAGTTTGCTGGCGAGGGGTTTGGTCCACTTTTTGTGGGGCATGGTGCGGACGGAGCCCATGTGGAGGACGACGTAGTGGGCCTTGAACTCGGCGGCGACTTCGAGGGTGCGGAGGGTGTGGTCCATGGCGCGGTTCCGCTCTTGGGCGTCATCGGAGCCGAACTCGTAGGCGTCTGGGGCGTCGATCATGACTTCGGTGGGTGAGGGGAAGTAGTTGTGGACGCCGACGCATTTGAACTTACCGGCGGCGTAGGCGCGCTGGATGCCGGGGAGTTTTGCGATGGTCATGCCGTGGGAGAGTTCGAGGGTGTCGAATCCGAGGGCGAGGATTTCATCGATCATTTCTTCGCCATCGGTGTGGCGGGAGTTGTTCCAGCAGGTGGAGAAGGAAAGCATAGGGGGGAGGTTTATCGGGAAAGGGGCAAAGGGGCGAAGGTTTTAGGGGTGCTATTTTTTCTGAACGATGACGTAGTAGGCTCCGATTTCGCCTTTTTCGGTAAGGAAGACGGGGGCGAGTTGGTGGGAGCCTTTGGTGAGGTTGGCGGTGAAGGTGATGCGGGTGTCTTGATCGCTGACGGGTTTTGTTTGGAGGTCTTTTCCGTCAAGGCGGAGGGTGGCTGTGGTGATGGGGAGGGGGAGGCCGGGGGATTGGCGGAAGGCTTTGCTGGCTCCGGGGACGGCGGCGCCAGCGGGGAGGGCGGCGGTGATGGGGTGGTTTGTTTCGGGGGGCCAGCGGAGGGCGGAGATCTCGTAGGGGCCGTCTTGGATGACTTTGACGGCCCAGTGGCCGAGGTGTTTTTTCTGGGTTGTGGTTTTATTTTTTTTGGAGGTGTCGCTTCGGCGGATGTGGCTTTGGTTCCATGGGGGGGCGGTGTTTAGCCAGTCGTGGGCGGTGAGAGTTACGTGTGGGGCGTTGGGGTGGCCGAGGTAGATTTCGGTGGTTTGGGCGAAGGTTGGTTCGAGTTCGGTCCACCAGGTGTGGTAGAAGTCGCGCATTTTTTTGACTTGGTCGGGGTTGGCTTTGGCGATGTTATTTTTCTGACTGGGGTCGGTTTTGATGTTGTAGAGTTCTTTGCCATTGATGAGGCGGAATTGCTGGGACATGACGGCTGAGCCGCGCCACTTGATGGGGTGGACGACGCGCTGGGAGTCGGTGATGAGGAAGCGGTGGGGCGACGGGATCTGGGCCGTGGGGTTGAGGAGGTCTTTGAGGGAGGTGCCGGCGAATCTGAGGTGGGCGGTATTAGGGATCTGGCAGACGTCGATGAGGGTGGGGACGAGGTCGATGGCGTGGGTGAGGGTGTCGATTTTACGGTGTTGGGTGAGTCCGGCGGCGGGCCAGTGGATGAACATGGGGACGCGGTGGCCGCCATCGTAGGGGGAGCCTTTTTTTCCTTTCATGCCGGCGTTGAAGATCTTTTCGCCGGCTGCGGTTCCGTTATCGGTGGTGAAGATGAGGAGGGTGTTGTCTGCGATTCCGAGGTCTGTGAGGAGTTTGCGGGTGGTGCCGACGTTATCATCGATATTGGTGATCATGCCGTAGAAGGAGGCGATTTTTTTGTTCTGATCTTTGTAGAGGCTGGTGTATTTTTCGGGGCAATGGAGGGGGCTGTGGGGTGCGTTGAGTGAGATGTAGGCTAGGAAGGGTTCCTTTTTATGAGTGGCGGCTTTGATGAAGTTGTGGGCTTTTTCGAAGAAGATGTCGGTGCAGAAGCCTTTGGCGGGGACGATGTTGCCATGGTGGAAATATTTGCCATTGAAGTAGGAGTTGTCCCAGAGGTCGGGGGTTTGGCCGATGCCGCCTCCGCCGTGGCGAAAGACTTCTTCAAAGCCGCGGTCTTCTGGGCGGTAGGGGTAGTTATCGCCGAGGTGCCACTTTCCGAACATGGCGGTGGCGTATTTTTTTTCAAAATGTTGGCCTAGGGTGATTTCGTTTTCCCGGATCATGGAGCGGCCCATGATGGTGTGCCAGACTCCGGTGCGGTTCGACCATTGGCCGGTTAGGAGGGCGGCGCGGGTGGGGGAGCAGGTGGGGGCGACGTGGTAGTCGGTGAGGACGGTGGACTGGTGGTAGAGCTTATCGAGGTGGGGGGTTTTGATGATGGGGTTACCGTGGCAGGCGAGGTCGCCGTAGCCTTGGTCATCGGTGATGATGATGACGACGTTTGGGGGGGTGGAATGGGCGGGGTTTGCGAGTAGAAGGGCTGAGCTTGCGAGGACGATCCGGGGGAGGGAAATTCGGGAACTGCGCATGGGTTGATTGAAATGATAAATTTGAAAATTGAAAGATTCCATTTGAGGGATGAGGATCTTGCCAGAAATGAGATTGGAAAAAGAAATGTTGATTGCGGTGCTGATGGGTGGGCCTGGAGCGGAGAGGGAGGTTTCGCTGGCATCTGGTAAGGCGGTGCTGAAGGCGATGCTTGAGCTGGGTTACAATGCGGTCGGAGTAGAGGTCAGCGATGATTCTCCTGAGCTTCCGGCGGATGTGGGTCTGGCTTTCAATGTGATCCACGGGACCTTCGGTGAGGATGGTGGTCTTCAGAGGTATCTTGGTGAAAGAGGGATTGCTTATACTGGAGCGGGTGAGGAGACGAGCCGGGTCGCTTTTGACAAAGTTCTTAGCAAGGAGGTGTTTCTGAAGCATCAGGTTCCGACTCCGCTTTCTGAGACGGTCGATTGTTCGTCGGGGGCGAGATTGCCTAAGATGGGGGTGCCTTTTGTGGTGAAGCCTCCTCGGGAGGGTTCGAGCGTGGGAATCCGGGTGGTGAAGGATCAGAAGGAGGCGATGGAGGCGATGGAGGCGGGGGCGACTTTCAGTCCTGATATTTTGGTAGAGGAGTTTGTGGAGGGTCGTGAGCTGACCGTGGGTGTGGTGGGGGGGGAGCTTCTCCCGATTGTTGAGATCATTCCGCCGGATGGGGAGTGGTATGATATGGAGACGAAATACCCGTGGTTGAGTGGGAAGACGGGTGGAAGCCAGTATGTGTGTCCGGCGAATTTGACGCAGGCGGAGGTGGCTGCGGTGAATGGGGCCGCCAAAAAAGCTTACGATGCGCTGGGAATAGAGGTTTACTCTCGGGTGGATGTGTTGTTAAATTCGTCAGGAGATCCTTACGTCTTAGAAGCCAATACTATTCCTGGAATGACCGAGACCAGCCTTTTACCGATGGCTGGTGCGGAAGCTGGGTATTCTTTTGGCGAACTTTGCGTCAAGATTGCCGAGTTATCCCTCGAAGAACGGGGGTAGTCCCCATGTTTTCCAGACGCACATCCCGAAGAACTACGAAATCGCGCGAGCGCATGCTTGAGCTTCGAGTGAACTCTCCGCGCATTTTGTTGTTTGATGCGGTTAAGGTGTCGGGGAAGTTATTAAAATTAGGTATTTTAGCCGCGATTGTAATGGGTATTGGATTTGTGGGTCACTTGGGATATCAGAAGATGTTTATCGATAATCAGGAGTTCGCGTTGCGCGAGATTCCGGTGACGACGGCGGAGGGTGAGGAGCCTCAATTCATGACGATTAGTCGCATTTTGGAAACGACGGGGATCGATCCTCGCGCCAGTATTTTCGCTTTCGATATCGATGAGGTTGAGGAGAGTCTCGGTCAGCTCCCTGAGCTATCTGGGGCTACGGTGACCCGGCGTCTTCCTGACATTTTAAAGGTTCAGATTAGCGAGCGGATCCCGGTTGCGTGGCTTGCTTGTCCCTCACTGGGGATTGAGGAGCGAAGTGTGGAGAAGGGTCTGCTTGTCGATTCTTCTGGATTTGCTTTTCGCTGCACGACGAAGCCTTTGGCCGATTTTGCGGCGGAGCTTCCTGTTGTTTTTGCGAGTGTGCTTCCGGCTGGGGCGATTGTTTCCGGGGAGAAAATTGATCATGAGGGTCTTTCCCACGCGCTCGAACTCGCGCAGAATGCCGACGCTCTGCTGAAGGGGGATGATCTTCCTAGCTGGGTTATGGTAAAGGATGGGATTATGTTGGAGATGATGACGATCGGTGGCACTCGCTCCACCTTTTCTTACTTCGATCAAGAGCATCAGCTTGCAAAGTTTCGAAAGAGTATGGCGCATGCGCGCTCGAGCGGGCGCGAGCTTGCGACTATTAACCTGATCCCCGACCGATATGTTCCGGTGACTTATCGGGGAACGAACTAAAACGATGGCACGTTCAAAAATTCATGTAGGCCTTGAGATGGGCTCCACTAAGACTGTGATGGTGGTGGCTGAGATTAAGCCCGATCAATCGGTCAAAATTCTAGGTCTCGGCGAGACTCGTTCTGCGGGTGTTCGTAAGGGGGAAATTGCTGATTACAAGCAGGTCCGGGCATGCGTCAAGGCGGCGCTTTTGGAGGCGGAGGATGTCAGTGATGTCGTTATTAAGAGTGTTTTTCTGGCGGTGACTGGTTCCCATATTGAGGGGGTCAATAATGTGGGCACCTTCCGTCTGCCAGATGATGAGGAAGAGGTCGATTACGGCCATCTCGATGAGGTCCGCGAGATCGCAAAAGACATCGCGATTCCGAGCGATCACGTATATATGCATCATTTGCCACGTCATTTCAATCTGGATGGTCAGAGCCATAGCAAGGTGCCTTATGGGCTGCTGGGCAAGCAGCTGGAGGCGGATTATCACATCGTCCATGGCGTCCGGACGCGGATTCAGAATAGTATTAAGTGCGTTCGCGAGATTCCGCTCGACGTCGATGATGTCGTATTTGCGCCGATCGCTTCCGCGCAGATCGCGCTGAATACCGAGCGGAAAGAAGCGGGTGCCCTTGTGATAGATATGGGTGGGGGGACGACTGATTATGTTCTTTATCTCGATGGCGCGATTGCATCGTCTGGGTGTATCCCGGTTGGCGGGGATCACATTACGAATGATATTCATCTCGTGACGCATATTCCTTTTAGCAAAGCGGAGAAGGTGAAAATAGCGGAGGGGAATGCTTCGGCAGATCCGGCTCATTCGGTGGGCTCGATCAAGGTGAAGGATGAGAAGGGTTTTCCGGATATTGAGCTCAATCGACAGCTTTTGAATGATGTCATTCGTGGGCGACTGGAGGAGACGCTGGAGATACTTTTGGAGCGGCTTCCGGAAGACTCGATCAAAAATATCGGCACGGGGGTGTTCCTAACGGGTGGGGCAAGCCAGATGAGGGGGTTTGGTGAGCTTGCTTTTGATATTTTCGGTCTCCCGGTTTATCGGCCGGAGCAGCCGGAAGTGAGCGGGGTTCATGCTTATTTTAAGGACCCGCAGTATGCTACGGCGCTTGGTCTCATCCGCTACGCGCAGGTGCTTGATCAGGAGCGGCCGGGTGAGGGGATGGGTAAGGTGAAGGGGATTATTAAGAGTATTTGGCCTTTTGGGTAAAAAGCAATTACTCAGTAATGAGCAATACCACCAGCTCTTGGAACTTTTGGCAGAATCTAGCAAATGAAGGGGAGTTGCTCCGTGCTTCAGCAAGGTCGAACTGCGCGGTAATCTTAGGTTGATCAATTGTTGGGCTGTAGACTCGATTCTTCCGCTGGCGCTTTAGCCAGCCTTTGGCGTCACGGATATTTTCTAAATCTATCGGGACATCTAAGTCTTCTGCTAGCCCTTGGACTCCCCTCAGCGAATTTGCAGAGGCAAGAAACCAAGATTCATATTCCTTAGGGATTACTGTTACCGAGCTGTGAAAATCTTCACGAGCCGACCTTGCTTTTTCCGAGAGTTCAGGACCAAGTTTTGCTGGGCAATCATCGTCTGCATCGAGAACTAGAAGGATGAATGATGACTCGCGGTCCCCTCCCTTGAGAGCTGCAAGTTGTATTGCGCGCGTCAGCTCCTGCGGTCGGTTGATTATTTTATCACGAGGAATTCTATGAGGAGTTGGAATTGAGAATGCGACTTCAGGAAAGTATTCTTGGGAAAGGCGCCTTAGAAGAATTGGAAGAGCGGCAACTTCACCCTGGCCCTCTACGATCGTCGGGATGGTAATGATCATAGGTCAAAGAATGCTTGTTTGACTTTCGCTTGTTTTTCCAAGAGTGCGGAATCTGGCGTCAGCTGATTTGCTCGGAGTAGTTCACCTGGAGTGTAGAGTTCATCTCGAAGGGCTGACCTACTGGCTTCATCGATGGGAGCGATCATTGTGTCTCCCTCGTGGAGAGCAACCGACAAGAGATCGTCATCCTTTATCTCATAATTGTCGAGAAGGTCGGGACTATGGCTGGTGACGATCACTTGATGGTCTTCAGACGCTTCGCTCAAAATATCAAAGAGAATTCCAGATGCGGCTGGATGGAGCGCAATTTCGGGCTCTTCGATTCCCACTAACGGGAGCGACCCATTTGATCTATTGGACCTTTGGAGCACGGCGACCAATACTCCTAGGGCCCGGAGAGTGCCGTCAGACATGCTGCTTGCTAGGAAAGCTTGCGGCTTTTTTCCTTCTTCAGTGATTTGTTTGAATTCGAGGGTCTCGCGTCCGGCAACGGTCTTGCTTTGAATTGTTTCGATGCCGGGAACAATGGCGCTTAGATACGATATCGTTCGCTCCTTAAGTGGTTTCGGAAGCTGGGAAAAGACACTGGAAAGGTTGCCCCCGTTTTCCAAGAGGCGTTGACCCTCATCAACAGGCTGGATTTCCCGAATCGAGTCTGGAGACAAGTTATAAAAGGCCATTCCAGAAAGCAGATTGAAGATTTGTCCGAAGATTGGGTCACCAGAGAGTCGAATTAAGAAAAGATGGTCGGGCGAGGCTGCTGGAGGGAGAGAGAGAGAGCTTTGCTCAATTGTTCCCTTAATGATTTTGAAATAGGATTGGTCCAGAGTTTCTCCACCAATGCGGCATTCTTCGGCAAGAACCTCAAAGCCTCGATTAGATTTGGACCCCACTGAGAATGAGTAATGGCCGATCAGTTCTTTGAGTTTAAAGTCGACGCGGAGAGAGAAATTGCGGGGTTTTCCATGTGAGCGCCGTCGCACTTCGTTGATGCCTCCCCTAGTGCGAAGGGCGTGTTCAAGTGAAGAGTTTAGAGCGTCAGTGACGAATGCGAGAGCATCTAAAAAGTTACTTTTTCCCGAGCCGTTGGGTCCCACTAAGAGAGTAAGGTTCGTCAGTCGAACATCGCACCTTTCGATGCTTTTGTAGTTTTGGATCTGAACTCTGTGAATGTGATGGCTCATGATGCGGTATAGTAATCTACGCCTGCTTTGAAGAGGGGTTGGTGGAGATTTCCGGGGATGTTTTTTCCGACGTGGGGGCCGCGGCGTTCGGTGTGGCCCATTTTTCCGAGGACTCGGCCGCAGGGGCTGGTGATTCCTTCGATGGCGTGGACTGAGCCGTTTGGGTTGAAGGTGGGGTTCATGGAGGCTTTGCCGCTGAGGTCGGTGTATTGGGTGGCGATTTGGCCGGCTTCGGCGAGGGCTTGAATGTCTTTTTCGGTGGCGTGGAATTTTCCTTCGCCGTGAGAGAAGGGGATGTTGTGGAGGTCGCCGACTTGGCTGTGGGCGAGCCAGGGTGAGAGGTTCGAGCTGATGCGGGTGGTGGCGTAGCGTGCGATGTGGCGGCCGATGTCATTATAGGTGAGGGTCGGCGCGCCGTCCTCGGGCTCGCGGATTTCGCCGTGGGGGACGAGGCCGGTTTTGACGAGGGCTTGGAAGCCGTTACAGATTCCGAGGATGAGGCCGTCGCGATTTTTGAGGAGATCCATCACGGCATCGGCGATGCGCGGAGAGCGGAGGATGGTGGCGATAAATTTTCCGGAGCCGGCGGGTTCATCACCAGCGCTGAAGCCTCCCGGGATGGCGAGAATTTGGGATTGGGAAATTTTTTCCGCGAGAGCGGCGAGTGATTCCTCGACGGCTTGCGGGGTAAGATTTCGGAAGACGGGGGTGTCGGTGGTGGCTCCGGCTAGGGTGAAAGCTTTTGCGGTGTCGTATTCTGAGTTGGTGCCAGGGAAGGCTGGGATGAGGACTTTGGGATTTTGGGCGTTGGGCTTTGAGCGGCGAATTTGGAAGGTTGAGGAGAAGGTTTCCGCTTCGCTAGTTGAGGGGTCTGATGCTTCGGGGAAGACTTCGTCGAGGGGGGCGGTCCAGGTGTCGAGGAGTTCGTCGAGCGGGAGGGTGACTTCACCGAAGTCGAACTGAGGTTCTTCCTGAGTTCTGCCGATGACTTCTGCGGCGAGGGCATCGGGGAGTGGTCCATCGGACTCGACGAGGAAGGAGATGAAGCGCTCGCGGAAGAGATCGATGGCGGCGGTGGCGTGGAAGCCGATGCCATTTCCGAGGGCCATTTTGGTGAGGCCGGTAGCGATGCCGCCGTGGTCGAGACTGTGAATGGCGTGGACCTTGCTTTGCGCAATTTCTTGGTGGAGACGAGCTGAAGTTTGGGTGAGGAGGGCGAAGTCGGGGATGAGGTCGGCGTCGCGGGGGATTGTGATGAGGGAGATGGTCGAGCCGATTTTTTTGAACTCGGGAGAGATGACGGAGTCGGTGCTTCCGGGGGCGACGGCGAAGGAGACGAGGGTGGGTGGCACGTCCATGTCATGGAAGGAGCCGGACATGGAATCTTTTCCGCCGATGGCGGCAAGGCGGAGTTCGTTCTGAGCGCGGAAGGCTCCGAGGAGGGCGGCGAAGGGGAGTCCCCAGCGGCGTGGGTCGGTGCCGAGTTTCGGGAAATATTCTTGGAGGGTGAGGCGGATGTCGGGGAGCTTGGCTCCGGAGGCGACGATGCGGCAGACGGATTCAGTGACGGCGTAGAGGGCGCCGTGGAAGGGGCTCCAGCTGGCGAGGTAGGGGTTAAATCCCCAGGCCATGTGGGTGGTGGTGGTGGTGTGGCCTTCGAGAAAAGGGAGGGTGGCGACCATGGCATCGACCGGGGTGCGCTGGTGGATTCCGCCGAAGGGAGAGAGAACGGTGCCGGCGCCGACGGATGAGTCGAAGCGCTCGCCGAGTCCTTTTTGTGAGGCGGTGTTAAGGTCGGAGAGGGCGGCGCGGAATTTGTCCTCGAGTTCTTCTTCAGCGGCGACTGATGCGGAGGGGTGGTTAAGCGGGCAGTTCTTGGTGGGGGAGGTGACTTGGACTTGGGCGTTTTGCTGGACGCCATTGGTTTCAAGAAATTCGCGGGAGAGATCGACGATGGTGTCGCCTCGCCAAGTCATGATGAGGCGTCCGGTATCGGTGACGGTGGCGACGTGGACACACTCGAGGTTTTCTTTATGAGATTCTGTGATGAAGTAGTCGAGATCGGAGGGGTCGACGCAGATGGCCATGCGTTCTTGGGATTCCGAGATGGCGATTTCGGTGCCATCGAGGCCTTCGTATTTTTTAGGGACTTTATCGAGATCGAGGATGAGGCTGTCGGCGATTTCCCCGATTGCGACGGAGACGCCCCCGGCTCCGAAGTCGTTACAGATTTTAATTTTGGGCGCGAGTTCTGGGTTGCGGAAAAGTCTCTGGATCTTGCGCTCGGTGGGAGCGTCGCCTTTTTGGACTTCGGCGGAATTTTCGAGTGCGGTTTCGGTGTGCTCTTTGGAGGAGCCGGTAGCACCGCCTACGCCATCGCGCCCGGTGCGTCCTCCGATGAGGAGGATGAGGTCATTTGTGTCAGGGCCGCCGCGGAAGACATTCTTGCGCGGGGAGGCTGAGACGACGGCGCCGATTTCCATGCGCTTGGCGGCGTAATTCGGGTGGTAGATCTCGGAGACTTTTCCGGTGGCGAGGCCGATCTGATTTCCGTAGGAAGAGAATCCATGGGCGGCTTCTTGGCAGATTTTGCGCTGGGGGAGTTTGCCGGGGATGGTCTCCTGGTAGGGGGTGCGGGGGTCGGCGGCGCCGGAGACTCGCATGGCTTGGTAGACGTAGGAACGGCCGGAAAGGGGGTCACGGATGCAGCCGCCGAGACAGGTGGCGGCGCCGCCGAAGGGCTCGATCTCGGTGGGGTGGTTATGGGTCTCGTTTTTGAACTGGATGAGCCATTCTTCCGAGGAGTTTTCAGTGTCTAGCTGACAGTTTGCGGTCTTGGTTGAGGGGGTTGGGACGTTGACGACGATGGAGGCGGCGTTGATCTCATTTGAGATTTCGAGGTTGTCGAGTTCGCCGGATTTGCGGAGGTCTTTCATGGCGATGAGAGCGATGTCCATGAGGGTGACGGGACGCTCGGTGTCTGGGCCGTAGACCTGATCTCGGGTGCGGTGGTAGGTGCGGTAGGTTTCCTCGATGGCTTCGGTGCCGGGGTCGAAGTCGACACGATCGATGGTGGACATGAAGGTGGTGTGGCGGCAGTGGTCTGACCAGTAGGTGTCGAGCATGCGGAGCTCGGTGATGGTGGGTTCGCGATTCCCGCTGCTGAAATAGCGCTGCGTGTGGGCGAGATCGGCGGCGGACATGGCGAGTCCGAGTTCCGCGCGGAAGGCTTCGAGTTGGGCATGCGGGCGCGCGTTGAAGCCGTTGAGAACGGCGACCTTTTCTGGGACAGGGGAGGCCTTGCGGATAGCGGGGTCATCAACGGGGATCTCGTGGGAGTCGACCGGGTTGATGAGATAGCTTTTGATGCGGCGGATTTCCTTTTTTGAGAGGTCGCCTTTTAGGATGACGATGCGGGCTGAGGCGACGAAGGGTCGCTCTTTTCCGGTGAGAATCTGGAGGCACTGGGCTGCGGAGTCGGCGCGTTGGTCGAACTGGCCAGGGAGGTATTCGATGGCGAAGGCGCGTTCTTTTTTTTCGACTTTAAGTTCCGGGGAGGAGGTTTCGACTTGGGGTTCGGAGAGGATGAGGCGGGAGGCTTTGGAAAACTCTTCTTGGCTGAGGTCATCGAGATCATATCTCTGGATGATGCGCGCACCGGTGATGGAGGCGATGGCGAGATTCGCACGAAGATCCGCGATGAGGTGAAGGGCTTCGCTGGCGAACGGGGGTTTTTTTTCGACGAAGAGACGGTGCATAGATGCGGCTGTGGCAGCCACGGCAGACTAAAAGGACAGCGGGAGAGGGCAAGCGCGAAGGGGGAGGAGATGTTCACGAGCCAAAAAAGCGGAGCGGCCCGATGCTTCGAGCGACTCCGCTGGGTAAGGAGAGGGGTTGTTTAAGGGGCGAGCTTGATCTCGATGATGCCTTTTTCAATACGGACGTCCTCGATTCCGCGTGAGAAGGCGTTATCCCCGCCGCCGCCGGTGAGAGAGGCGAGGAGGTTTTTTCCCTTCAGCTCGCCGAGCCAAGCGTTAGGAACTGAGACTCCGTAGACGGTGAGGTCATCGAGGATGACGGCTGGATTGAGTTCGTTTGCATCGACTAGGAAGCGGGCGCGGGCGTTGAGGGTCTTGCCGCCGAGAACTGGGAAGTCTGGGTCGAGGGTGGTGCGGACGCGGGCGTGGAGAGCGCCTTTAGCGAGTTCGATTTTGAGATCCTCGCCGAGGGTTGTGTGGGCATTGATGAGCCCGTTAACCTCGCGCTCGGTGAGGACGATGGAATTGATTCCGGGTTCATATTGGGCTTCTTCGATGCGTTGTTCGACATTCTCTTTTTCGGCAGGGGTGAGCACGACGGGGGCCTTTTGTTGCTTGATATACCATATGGCTCCGCCGGCGGTGAGGGCGATGGCGAGGAAGATGGCAACGGCGATGAGAATGGGGCGCCATGGGTTGCGTTGAGGGAGAATGGAAGTTTCGGTCATGAGTTTGAGAGAGTTTCTTTCCTCAGTATAACGATGCGTGGGGGGGATTCTATTCGCGCGAGTGATGAGAATAGCGGCTCTTGTTTGTAATCACCGACCTTCGGGGAGGGCGGGGAGGAGGTTGAGGAGCATCTGGTAGCGGGCGGGATCGAAGGGGCGTTCTTCGCGCTCGAGGGTTTCGATTTCGTCGGCGAGGCAGAAGGCGAGCATGTGGCGTGCTTCTTGATCCTCGATGGCGGTGTCCTTGGCGAGGCGGAGATAGGTCTCCATCACGTATGGGGTATCGGGCGACTTTAGCTGCTGGGCGATGGCGGGAAGGAGGGCGGTGACGACTTCGTCCATGGTTGAGGTAAGTAGATACGAAAAAGGCGATCCCGTGAAGGATCGCCTTTTGAAAAGCTGGGGAAGGTATCCAGACTAGGAGGAGCGGGTCGGCTTCTTGGCACGACGGACAGCTCCGAAGCGCTTCTGGAACTTGTCGATGCGGCCCTCGGTGTCTACAAACTGGTTCTGGCCGGTGTAGAAGGGGTGCGAATCGGCGGTGAGTCCGACAGAGATAATGAAGTGCTCAACTCCGTCGATCTCTTCAGTCTTGGGAGACTTCGCTGTCGAGCGGGTGAGGTAGCGCTTGCCCGTGGTCATGTCTTGGAACGCGACTGGGTGGTAAACTGGATGAATATCTGGTTTCATGGGTTCAGTTGGGTTGCGACGTTTCCGACGCCGCGGGGGAGGTCTTGTTTTAAAGGGGGGAGTCTGTCAATGCGAAAGCGAGCCGGATGGTTGGTTCGTGGGGGAGAGGAGTCCGGGGAGCGTGCGGTCCTTTTCAGGATTTGACAGGGTTCTGGATGAGCGCGAGCATTGCTTAGTGAATCTGAGCACCTTCGAGACGATGGATCCGCACCTTTTAGTGGGTCTGGTCAATACCGAGTTACGGAATCGAGCGAGTTCGCTGGAAGATTTATGCAAAACGCATGGGTTGTCCGAGGAGGCACTGGTGGCTCGTCTTTCCCAAGCGGATTATCATTTTCAGAGCGAGCAGAAGCAGTTCCGCTAAACGAAAAAACGAGGACCGCATCTGGGATAGCGGGCCTCGTTTTCTGAAAGGGAAACTTTTTAAATGTTAAAAAGCTTTTCGTAATACTCGGCGGCCATGCGGTCTGAGTCGAAGAAGGGAACGACGTCATCCATCGAGTTCAGGACGATCTCCCACCAGTCGTCGGGCTTGTCGTAGTAGGTGGGTTTGATCTTGTGGTCTAGGATATGGTAGAGGGCGTCGAGATCGTGTTGATCGCGGGCCTCGGGGGAGCAGGTGGGATCTGCGGGTGGGACGATGAAGGAATTCTTCCCGTCTTCGGCGTATTCGCAAACCCAGCCATCGTAGGTTGAGAGGTTGACTCCGCCATTCATGGACGAGGTCATGCCGGAGGTGCCGGATGCTTCTCGGGTGACGATGGGGTTATTGAGCCAGACATCTGATCCTCCCTTCATGCGGCGGGAGAGGGCGAGTTCATAGCCTACGAGCACGGTGGCATTGGCAAAGGGTGCGGTGATCTCGATGAGGCGATTGAAGGTATCGATGGCGCCGTAGTCGTAAGGATAAGGTTTACCAGCCCAGATGATCTGGACGGGGCGTTGCTTATCGGCAAGGAGGGCAGCGAAGCGCTCGAGGTCTGAGGCGATGAGATCCGCGCGCTTGTAGCCGGCAAAGCGGCGTGCCCAGACGATGGTGAGAACATCGGGATCGAAGATTTTTCCGGTTTGATCGGCGACGGTGCGGAAGAGCTTTTCCTTCAGCTTGCGCTTGCGGAGAGCGAGTTCGTTTTTGTCAGCCTTGACGCGAGCGGCCTCGATGTCGGGATCGACCCAGTATTTTTTGTTCTGCGAGTTCGTGATGTGGGTGATTTCGCAGATGTCAGGAAAGGCGCCCCACATTTTGCGCGAGACATCACCGTGAAGTTTCGAGACTGCGTTCGAGATGCGGGCGAGGCGCAGCGCGGCGAGCGAGTGGGAGAAGGCGTGATCGGTGATGCCGGTGAACTGCTCAATGTCATGGCGATCAGCGCCGCAGAAGAAGCCGAAGCGCTCGAGTTCATTAAAGTCGTGTCTTTCGTTTCCGGCTGCTTCCGGGGTGTGGGTGGTGAAGACGAGCTTTTTGCGGAGGGCTTCTTTGTCGTTGCCCTTCGACTTGAGGTAGAAGGCAGCGGAGAGGGCGTGGGCTTCGTTGAGGTGGTAGATTTCGGGGGCGCAGTTCAGCTCATCGAGGAGCTTGGCACCACCGATACCGAGGACCATGTATTGCGCGATGCGGATTTGCTGGTCGTTGTCGTAGAGGCAGCGGGTGATTGAGCGGGCGTGGTCATCATTTTCGTCAATATCGGTGCTCAGGAAGAACATGGGGCAGGTGCCGAAGGTGTCGCCGGGGAGGTAGAGGCCCTTGACCCAGACGTCTCGCCCCTCGATGTGGATGGTGAATTTGACTCCTGTATCGCGGAGGAAGTGCGGGCTTTTGCGACGAAGGGCGACTGCCATTTGGCGATCATCTCCGCGGACCTGATTGTAGTATCCGTAGGACCAAAGGATGCCAACTCCGATCATGTTTTGCTTGAGATCGTGAGCGGAGCGCATGTGGGATCCGGCTAAGAATCCGAGTCCGCCGGAGTAGATTTTCAGGCTCTGGTCGATCGCGAATTCGGAGGAGAAATAGGCGACGCTCTTCGAGAAATCGGGATTAATTTCGTAGGGATGGGCAAATTCAGGTGGAAGGAATGACATGATGGGAGCGCGTAACGTTCTACGGCGGCCATGCACATAAGTTCATTAGGGGTCGGGGTCCAGCCGTTTACCTGACTTTGCGAAAAGTTTGCCTCGCATGGAAAAGTAGGGCATTTGAGGGGCCGGATGCGATTTGCAGTGCTGGGTAGCGGAAGCGGGGGGAATTCTACCCTGATCGAGAGTGGGGGGAAGTATCTCCTAGTCGATGCCGGGCTAAGCGCGAAACAGCTGTGTTTGCGGCTGGAGGCGCTTGGGGTCTCGCCGGGGGAGCTTACTGGGATTCTACTTACCCATGAGCATGGCGATCACACGCGCGGGCTCGATGTTTTTCTGAGAAAATGGAGGACGCCGATCGTGGCGAGCATCATGACGGGGCGCGTGGTGCAGGAGGGGCTGCGGGAGCGTGCGGAGTGGATTTCCTTTGAGAGTGGTCAGGAATTTAGCTGGGAAGGATTTGATTTGAAGACCTTCGCGCTTCCTCACGATGCGGTGGAGCCGGTGGGCTACGTCATTTCAAAAGGCGGACGCTGCATGGGGGTTGCCACCGATCTGGGCCATGTCGATGCGCGAGTGCTGGCAACGCTTAAAGGGGTGGAGGGCTTGGTGCTCGAGGCGAATTATGAGTGGAAGTTACTGGAGGCTGATACGAAGCGGCCTTTCAGCACGAAGCAGCGCATTTCATCACAGCATGGTCATCTCTCGAATGAGCAGGCGGCTGATTTGGTCGCGCTCTTGATTCCGGAGGGTTTGAAGAATGTCGTTTTGGGACACCTGAGTAGCGACTGCAATACGCCAGAAGTCGCGATCGAGGTGGTGCTGGGGAGAGTGGGTGGCGATTGCGAGCTCGAGATCTGCTGCGCGACGCAGCACGAGGTGACCCAGTGGCAAAGTCTCATTCCGCCGATCGATCCCGCTTTTTATGGGGAGCTTTTTGGAGGGTAATGAGATCGGGATCGCGAGCTAGGCGGGCATCATGTAGTCGAGCAGGTCGCTGAGCTTTTGTTTCAGATCCCGGCGGGCTACGATGGCATCGACGAGTCCGTGATCGAGCATGAACTCGGCGGTTTGGAATCCTGGGGGAAGGTCTTGGTGGGTCGTTTCCTTAATGACGCGGGGACCCGCGAAGCCGATCATGCACTTAGGCTCGGCGAGATTGATATCACCGATGGTGGCGAAGGAGGCGGTGACGCCGCCGGTGGTGGGGTGGGTGAAGATGGAGATGTAGGGGAGCTGGGCTTCGCCGTGGAGGGCGAGCGCGCCGCAGGTTTTCGCCATCTGCATGAGGGAGAGCATGCCTTCCTGCATGCGTGCGCCGGAGGAGGAGGAGAAGATGAGGATGGCGCGCTTCTCAGCAGTCGCGGTCTCGATAGCGCGGGTAATTTTTTCACCAACGACGGAGCCCATGGAGCCGGCGAAATACTTAAAGTCCATCACGGCGGCCATGGTGGGGTGACCATTGATCTCGAAGCGGCCGGTGACGACGGCGTCATTGAGCCCGGTCTTCTCGCGCAGGGCGGCATTTTTTTCTTCATATTTATCGAAGCCGAGGGGGTTTTTGGAGATGAGGCCTGCCTCGGTTTCTTCGAAGGTGCCCTGATCTGCGATGAGCGTGAAGCGCTCGAAGGCGCCCATCATGAAGTGGTGGGTGCACTTAGGGCAGACTAGGTCGTGCTGCTTGAGATCGAGGGTGTGGATCATCTCGCCGCACTCGGGGCATTTTGTCCATAGATCATCGGGGACGTTATCGCGATTCTTAACGTGACGCTTCAGCCGAGGTTTGTTGAAAATGCCCATCGGGGGGTAGTCTAATGCGAGGATTTGCAAAAATGAACTGAAATTTGAGGGCAATATTTCCTTGGTGATTTCGCATTGCCAGCGCGGGAAGGATGGGCAGACTGCGGCAGACGTGAGCGAGGTTCCAGTCAAGCCGGATGCGGAAGAGTTTGTCGAGTTGGCAAGGTCAGGAAATGTGGTGCCCGTTTACGCGCAGTTCGCGGCTGATTTTGAAACACCGGTCTCTGCTTTTTTGAAAATTCGTGATGGGAAGCACGCTTTTCTTTTCGAGAGCGCGGAGAGCACGGATGCGAGCGGGCGCTGGTCGATCGTGGGGAGTCAGCCGCGCTGGGTTTTTATTGCGAAAGGCGATGAGGTGACGATCACGCGGGGTGCGGAAGTTGAGCGGCGAGCCCGGGAGGGTGATGTTCTAAATGAAGTGGAGCGCCTGATGGCATCTTATAAGCCGGTGACTCATGGTGATGCTCCGCCCTTCTTTGGAGGGGCGGTGGGCTATGTCGGATATGATGCGGTCTCGCAGTTCGAGCCCGCAGTTACCGCTTCGCCAGAGGATGATCTTGGGATGCCGGAGGCGATGTTTTTCTTGGCGGATACGATGGTGATTTTTGATCATAAACTGCGTCGTCTGCTCGTGGTCTCGAACGCGCTGCTGGATGAGCACGAGACAGATCGGGAGGCCTATGATGCCGCGCGGGGCCGGATCGAAACAATGATCAGTCTTCTCGAGAGACCACTCCATGTTTCTCCGCTCAACGGTCTCGCCGAGATCGATCCGCCGACTCCGGCGAGCAATACCTCGCAAGAAGAATATGAGTCGATGGTGACGCGGGCTCAGGAATATATCACGGCGGGGGACGCCTTTCAGGTCGTCCCGAGCCAGCGCTTCGAGGCGGCTTTTGAGGGGTCGCCGATCGATCTTTACCGGGCGCTGCGCCATATCAATCCCTCGCCTTACATGTTCGTTTACGAAACTTCGGAGTTCTCTCTCGTGGGAAGTTCTCCTGAGGTTCACGTGCGCGCGATTGGTGGGAAAATTGACATTCGTCCTATCGCTGGCACGCGGTGGAGGGGGAAGACTCCGGAGGAGGATGATGCGCTCGCGGCGGATCTTCTCGCGGATGAAAAGGAATGCGCGGAGCACGTTATGCTTATCGACCTTGCTCGGAACGATGTCGGAAGAATCTCCGAGCATGGGAGCGTGAGTGTCGATGACATGATGATTGTGGAGCGCTACAGTCACGTGATGCACATTGTTTCCAATGTCAGCGGGAAGCTGTCGCCTGAGTTTAGTTCTTATGATGTTCTGCGCTCCACCTTCCCGGCCGGGACGGTGAGTGGTGCTCCTAAAATCCGAGCGATGCAGATCATCAACGAGCTTGAGAAGAATAAGCGCGGATCTTACTCTGGGGCAGTGGGCTACTTTGGCTGGGATGGGAGTCACGATTCCTGCATCGCCTTGCGAACTTGCTTAGTCAAAGATGGCAGAGTGTATATCCAAGCCGGAGCGGGGGTAGTGGCCGACAGTGATCCCACCTATGAATATAACGAAACCGTGAACAAGGCCGCTGCGATGATGCGAGCGGTAGGTCTCGCGAAAACCCTTGCCTGAACCATGCTTGTCGTCATCGATAATTACGATTCCTTCACTTATAATCTGGTGCAGTATTTTGGCGAGTTGGGTGCTGAGATGAAGGTGCTGCGGAATGATGCGGTGACGGTGGAGCAGCTGCGTGCGCTTAAACCGTCCCGAATTTGTATTTCTCCCGGTCCCTGCACTCCGAATGAGGCGGGCATTTCATGCGAAGTCATCGAGGCTTTTGGCGGAAGCGTGCCGGTCTTCGGGGTCTGCCTTGGGCACCAGTCAATCGGCCAAGTTTATGGCGGGGAAGTGGTGCGGGCGGAGCGGCTGATGCATGGGAAGACCTCGATGATCCATCACGAGGGGAAGAGTGTTTTTAAGGGATTGAGCAACCCCTTCGAGGCGACGCGCTACCATTCGCTTATTGTGAAAAAAGAGACTCTGCCAGCTTGTCTCGAGGTCACTGCGTGGACGGACGATGGCATCATCATGGGTCTGAAGCATAAGGAACTCAATGTCCATGGTGTGCAGTTTCATCCTGAGTCGATTTTGACCGATGAAGGAAAGCAGCTGTTGAAGAACTTTCTCGAATTATAAGTTCAGCGAGTGGGTTACCGGAGCGTTGCGCTGCCGATGATGCGATCTGCCGAGGGCGAGCCGACGTCAAATTCTGCGGCGTCTTCGAACTTTCGCTTGAGGTAGCCGAGCGCGATTTCTTGGCTATCGAAGCGGGTGACTGAGGTGATGAAGCCGGCCTCTTTTCCATCTACGATAAGGCGAGAGTTTTTTGGGATGAGCGGCTTGCTTAGGAGGAGCTTTACGAGCATGCGGTTCACCTTACCGGCGCGCTTCATGCGGGAGACGACTTCTTGGCCGGTGTAGCAACCTTTGGTAAATGAGATGGCGCTCGATTCGAGTCCGGCTTCGGCGGGGAGGATGCCGGGGAAGAGTTCGTTAGGCCACTTAGGGGCGCCGTTGAAAATGCGGATTCCTTCAAAGGTTCCGAAGGCGGGTTCCGGCTCCTCATCGGTGATGAAATCGGCTCCGGGAATTCCGAAGCGATTTGCTTTGCTGCCCGCGGATTGGTCCAAGCTGTGGCTGAGGTAAAAGTCGTGCGAGACGTCTGTTAGAGTGACATCGTCTGCGATGAGATATTTATCGAGTCGATTTAGGAGGTTCTCGCGCTCCGAGAGGGGAGCATCGATGAGATAACTCTCGCCCATTTTGCGGAGGTAGACGAAGCATTCGAGCTGGCCTTTCGAGTTGAGGAGGCAGGCTGAAATGGTGTCGCCCGAATCGGCGAGGGTGATGTCATTGCTGATCTGACCGTTGAGATAGCGGGCCGCATCTGGTCCGGAAGCTTCGATGATTGCGCGGGGTCCGAGGGGAGCGAAGTCGGCGGGGTAGGGTTCGTTTTTAACTAATGCTGAAAAATCCTCTTCAGCGGCATGTCCGCTGGCTTGTTCGAGGAGGGCGGAGACGGTTGAGATTCCCGGAGTGTGCGCTCCTGCTTCGGCGGCGAGCGCCTCTGAAAAGCGCGCATCCTTGAGCATATTTTTGGTGGAAAAATGCGGCTCGAAATCGTCGGCGAGTATCGAGGGGGTCTTCAGGCCGTGGACGGGCGCGTAGCTGGCGTTGAGCTGGAGCGCCTTCTCAAAATCACGGGGGTCGACGCCATGACGCCGCGCTATTTCCAACGCTTCGGTCAGGGCGGTGACGGCGGAGGCCGATACGAGATTGGTGGTGATTTTCACGACCGTGGCGGCGGGGGGCGGTCCGAGAAACATGATCTCGCGCGAGGTAATTTCTAAGAGCTGACGATGCGTTTCGAGAAGCTCCGGCTCGCCCGAAACGTAGTAGACGAGATTACCTCCCGCGGCTGCTTCCTTCGATCCCGTGAAGGGACAATCTAAGAAGGCGCAGCCAAGCTCGCGGCACTTTGCGGCGAGCCACATCGTGGTATCGGGATCGATGGTGGCGTGATTTATAAAGGTTTTCCCTTCGCCGAGATCGGGTGCGATTTGAGAAAAGACGGACCGCACGGCGGCTCCATCCATGAGGTAGCAGAGGACGACTTCCGCATCAGCGGCAGAGAGATCGGGGATGGAGTCAGCGCGATCCTTCGGGGTGCGATTCCAGGTCCTTAAGTTAATGCCGGCGGCGCTGAGTTGGTCCGCGCAGCGTGAGCCGATGATTCCGAGGCCGAGTAACAGAATCATGGAGGACTATTGGCGCGCGGTGTTAGCGAGGATGGTGGCGACCTCCTTGATATCGGTGACGCCTTCTTCGGTGGGTTCGGCTCCTTCTGCGAGGGTCATGGCATTCCGGAGTCCGGAGAGATACTCTCTCATTTGCTTGATATGCGGGAGGTCGCTGATTTCGGGATCGAGCGAGCCGATCGATTCGGAATAGTAGTCGGCAACGTCTTCCCGGAAGAGGCGCTGGGCGCGCTCCGGGGTGAACTTTTTATCTACCGCGATCGAGGCGGCCTCGAGAGCTTCCAGCCAGCCGCCGAGGGAAATGAGATGCGAGAGGTCGGGGTCGCGCAGGCTGACGAGCTCGCGTTCTACGTCACGCTGAGTTGCCGCGAGAGCCGTTTTGAGTTTATCGAGATCCTTGGCCTTGGCGTGATCGAGGAGGGCGGCGGCGTGGCGCTTGATGCGATCGCCTGCACCGAGGGCCTTGGCGTAGCGCGAGAGATGGGAGGCGATGGTAGGGACATCGTCCGAGTTCCCGGTCTGGACCGCGATGAAGCCATCGGCGATGAGGGTGCCGAGGCGCATCGCGAGTTTGGTGCGATCGAGGGGGAGGCGGTCGTGTTGCTTGAGATGCTCTGAGGAGTAGAAGAGAGGTGATATTTTTTCCAACTCATCAAAGACCTTCACGATCGAGGGGACGGTGAAGTCATTGAGCCCGCTTTCGGTGCGGAAATGTTCGTCATCGAGAAGATCCTCAGGAATTTCTGGGCGATCTTGGGCGGCGAGGGGAGAAAGGAGGCTTAGGAGAGCCAGCGCGATGCTTGTTTTCATAGGGAGAGTTTCCCACAGAGATGGCGGCGGGGCCATGGGAATTTTTAGCAACACTGAATCTTGACAGGTGGGCTGAATCTTCTAGTTTCTCGGTCCGCTCACAAAGCGGATAGAATTATGGCTAACAGCAAGTCTGCAGAAAAACGTGTGCGTCAGATCGAAAAGCGCACCGATCGCAACCGATCCATCAAGAGCGAGATCAAGACTCTTCACAAGAAGACCCTTGCCGCAGCTGAGTCCGGCAATAACGAGGAAGCCCGCACCGCATTTAGCGCGTTCGCCTCGGCTGTGGATAAGGCCGCTAAGCGCAATGTCCTGAATGATAATAAAGCAGCCAACATGAAGAGCCGCACCAATAAGGCGATCAAGCCTTCCTAGGTCGACGAGCGAACTTGGTTTCCACTTTCCAGAAGCCAAGGGGTTACGACCTCTTGGCTTTTTCTCTTCTTCAAATTCCATGTCCGATCAGAGTCAGCAGGATCGCCTTGAAAAGGCGAAGCAGATTGCCAGCAATCCTGTGGCCTACAAGGTGTGCGAGGGCTGTGACTCGATCGTGGTGAGCGACGTGGTGATCTGCCCCAACTGCCATGGTTACCGTTTCGATGGGACTCCGGAGCGGGTTGTGGACCAGGCGCTTGAGCTCGGAACGCGCGAACAGCGTAGCGTGACAGCGGATGATTTAGGGTGAAACTTCTTCTGAGACGGCTCCATTAAAAAGCCGCTCCTCGAGATGAGAAGCGGCTTTTTGGTAAAGTGAGGAAGCTTAGCTTACGGTGACAGCGAGAGCGCCGGTCTCGCCGGTGCGGATGCGGATCGCTTCTTCGACAGCGGATACGAAGACTTTTCCATCACCGATCTTGCCTGTATTGGCGCTTTTTACGATGGCCTCGGCGACTTTCGCGGAGTCCTCATCGTTTACCACGATCTCGATCTTCACCTTGGGGAGGAAATCCACGGTATACTCTGATCCACGGTAGATTTCGGTATGTCCCTTCTGGCGTCCGAAGCCCTTGACTTCAGTGACGGTCATTCCCTGGACGTTGACCTCGGCGAGGGCTTCTTTGACCTCCTCGAGTTTGAACGGCTTAATGATAGCTTCGATTTTTTTCATGATCCTAAATTTAAGGTCTGTGGTGAGGGTAGCAACTGTTGTGCCAGATTCTAGGAGAAAAGATGGAAGATCAAGCTGAGCAGGGCGCAAGGCTTCAGTTCGCAAGGATATTATCAGGGGCCTCGGCGAGAATCCGGTGGAAAGGGGAGAGGTCTTGCAGGATAGTTCTCCACAATTCCCGGTCGTGGGTTTCAGCGAGGATCGATTTTGGGATCGGGGCGACGACCCATGATTCTCGGTCGACCTCGTCCTCTAGTTGGTCTTTTGACCAGCCGGTGTATCCGACAAAGGCCCGCACAAGGGTGCCGGGCTGCTGGACGTGATCGACGGCTTGGTCCGCAGAGATGCGCGTCGCGTAGCGGAAGCTGTCCCCATCCTCCCAGAAGGCAGCGAAGGTCATGTGGCCCCGAGACACCGGACCACCGATGTGGACCTGAACATTCGCGAGCGGCGAAAATTCGTCATCTTTAAGAAGATCGCCGACCCGCTGTCCGGCGGGATGATTAAGAATTAAGCCGAAGGCGCCCTCAGTATCGCTGTGATCGGCCAAGAGAATAACTGACTTATCGAAGGTGCCGTCCTTAAGCGTAGGAGTAGCGAGGAGAAGCCGACCTTCCAAAGAGGAGTGAGATTGAGGGGAGGAGCTGGGCACAGCTTAAGCTCGCGCTTCTTTCGCGCAGGGTCAAGTCAGGGGAGGCAGATGCTGGGGGAGAGGAGATCGCGAGCTTAAAGATATTACGTCTTGATTGAACCGCGCTATTTAAAGAGAGTCGCGCCTCATGAATACAGAAGCACTTGCAAGAGCGGCCGCTGAGGCACGTGGACTTGCCATTGATGGCGTCCACGCCTGTTCCTCCGGTCATCTCGGACTCCCCCTCGGTTGCGCAGATATGGGCGCGGTTCTCTTCGGCGAATCCCTTTCTTTTAATCCCGCCGCTCCCAAGTGGCTCAACCGCGATCGCTTTATCCTCTCGGCAGGACACGGCTCGATGTTTCTCTACAGCTGGCTTCATCTCTCTGGATTTGCGATCGATATCGAAGAAGTAAAAAGCTTCCGTAAGCTCCACTCGCTCACTCCGGGTCACCCTGAGTTCGAGGAGGCGCCGGGTGTAGAAGCGACGACTGGGCCACTCGGACAAGGGGTGGGAAATGCTGTCGGTTACGCCCTTTCTGGTAAGCGAGCTGCGGCTCGTTATAACACTTCTGAGCACACTCTTTTTGATAGTCACATCGTCGCCCTCGCTGGAGACGGATGTCTTCAGGAAGGAGTCGCGCAAGAGGCCATCGCCTTTGCTGGTCACAACGAGCTCGATAATCTCATTCTGATTTATGATTCGAATGCCGTCACCCTCGATGCGTTGGCGAAGGTGACGCAGGGATGGGACACTGAAAAATATTTTCAGTCAGTGGGCTGGGACGCCGTCACAGTCGATGGTCACGACTACACCGCCTTCGAGGCGGCATTTTCCGAAGCTAAGTCGAATGATAATGGCAAGCCTACCGTCATCATCGCCAAGACCGAGATCGGCCGTGGCATTCCGGAAGTTGCTGGTAAGGCGGCAGCTCACGGAGAGGGTGGGGCAAAGTTTGCCGAGTCCGCCCGCGAAGGGTTGGGACTTCCTGACGATACTTTTTTTGTCTCAAAGGAAACCCAGAAATACTTCGCTGAGCAGACGGAAAAGCGCACGGCCACTTTTGATCAGTGGCAAAAGACTTACGATGCTTGGACTGACGCGAATCCTGAACTCGCGGAGGAACTTAAGAGCGGGGTCGCTAAGGCGGTCCCGACTGACCTCTCCGAACAGATTCCAGAGTTTGATGCCGACTATGCTGATGCTACTCGTGGTGCAGGCGGAGTTGTCATTAATGCAGTCGCGAAAGCGATGCCCAACTTCCTCACTGGATCGGCTGACCTCTTCGGCTCGACCAAAAACTACCTCAAGGATCAGGGCGACTATTCGCCAGAGAATCCCACTGGGCGTAACATCTGGTTCGGCATTCGTGAGCACGCCATGGGTGCGATTTGTAATGGCATCGCTTATGATGGACTGGTCCGCGCGAGCGGCGCGACCTTCCTCGTCTTTGCCGACTATCTCCGCCCCGCGATCCGCCTCGCTGGTCTTGCCAAGCTTCCGGTGACCTACATCTTCACCCACGATTCGGTAGGAGTGGGAGAAGATGGTCCGACCCACCAACCGGTCGAGACAATCTCAGGTCTGCGCGTCATTCCTAATCTTGACGTGATCCGTCCAGCGGATCCCGAGGAAGTGGCTGGAGCCTGGATCTCAGCGATGCAGCGGACTGATGGTCCTACTGCTCTGATCTTGAGCCGCCAGAAAGTGCTGACCTTAAATCAGGTCTCCGCTGAGACCCGCCGTGCTGGTGTTCGTAAGGGAGCCTACATCCTCCGTAAGGAAGAGGGCGACCTCGAGTGCATCATCATGGCGACTGGATCGGAAGTGGAAGCAGCCCTAGAGGCGGCGGACCAGATTGGAAAAGGGGCACGCGTTGTCTCCGCTCCTTGTCTTGAGCGCTTCGACCGGCAGTCTCCGCAGTATCGTGAAGATGTCCTTCCTCCATCCTGCCGCAAGCGGGTCGCGATCGAAGCGGGCGTGAGTGGACTTTGGCACAAATACACCGGACTTGATGGATCGGTCGTAGGGATTGATCGCTTCGGTATTTCCGCTCCTGGGGATGTCGTTCTCGACACCCTTGGCATGAATGCCGAGACGATTGTGAAGGCGCTCGGCTAAACTACGCGATTAACTATTTCAAAAGCGGCCTCTGGAAACGGGGGTCGCTTTTTTGATCCTCAGGATCGGTAGTTCTTGTGCGGATGAAGGAATGGAGGTGGCTGCGGGGTTTGTCTCAGTAAATGTGATCTGGAGATGGGGCCCGCTAAAAACTTATGGGATGCTCAAGGCTTTGGCAGACTCCCTCCTCATTTTGTTCCCGGTGGGCCTTTTGGCTTCGGCGTTCATGACTCCCTCTGGTCCGGGTTTAGATTTCCCGGCCTACCTCTGTGTTGCGGGTTCGTCTGGCGTAATCCTAATGCAGAAACCACCCTGTTTTAGATTTCTAGGGCTACTTATTTTGGCTTGGAGTCTGGGGGGCCGAAGCAAAGATATGCTATGGGATTTTCTAAAACTAGGCGAGGTAGAGGATCGAGCTGCAGTTATCGCACTCGGCGATGCGTTCGCCGGATTTGGCGGCGATGAAGGTGGAGTTGACGACTTGGAGGTGGCAGGAGCTGCAGATGCGCTCGGAGTTGACGGCGGCGATGCCTTTGCCTTCTTGCTTGATGAAGAGGCGGTCGTAGTCGGCGAGGAGGTCTTCTTCGACTTTGGCGGCTTCTTCTTTCCGGGTGGCTTTGAGTTCGGCGAGTTCTTGGCGGCGGGTCTCGGCGCGAGTGTCGAGCTCGGCGATTTCTTCATCGACGATGACTTGGGTTTTGGCGAGCGAGGCTTCGGCTGCGGTGATTTTTTCGCGGCAGCCGTCGGCCTTTTCCATGAGTTCGAGTTCGGTAGTTTCGAGGTCATCGACGAGGCCTTTGTAGCGGACGACCTCGGCTCCGAGTTTCTCGAATTCGTCGTTCTTTTTGGTTTCGAACTGCTGTTTGTTGAGCTTTTCGATGGTGGTTTTACGGGTGCCGATATCGAGTTCGACCGTTTTGATGGCCATTTCGTTTTCTTGGTAGGCGGCTTTCGCGGAGGCGAGGGCGGCTTTGTCGTTGGCGAGGCGGTCTTTGGCAGCTTCTTGTTCTCTGGGGATGCGCTGGAGTTCGTTTTCGGTGGTCTGGATGGGTTGGTCGAGTATTTGGATTTTGAGGGGTTGTTGACCGTCTGCACGAATGGGGGGGGGATAGCGTTGGGGAGGGGTGGGGAAAAGGTGAATCGCGAGGATGTTTCGCTTGGGGATGGCGGTGGGGGGAGGGTGCGCTGGGCTACTTGCGCCTCTGCTTCTTCTTACGGCGGGGGGGGACGGGTCTGTTTTTTGCGGCTTTTTGGCGGGGTTTCTTTCTTGGGTAGGGCCGGGGCCGGGGCCGGGGATGGGGTGGGGGATGGGGCTGTGGGTTAGGGCTGGCTTGGGCGGGCGGGGTTTTGGTTTTAGGGGTTGCTTTGGTATTGCTCAGGAGTCCTTTGAGGAGGAGGTAGGTGAGGGTGAGGGGGAGGGCAGGGGTGTAGGGGAGCCACTGTTGGTGGGTGGTGGCGAGGAGGAGGGGGATGGGAAGGAGGAGGAGGGCGAGGGGTTTGCGGGTCTGGAGGACGAGGATGAGGAGGGTGAGGAGGGCGATCTCGATGCAAGGTTGGGGGCGCTGGAAGTGCTGGGGTGAGCGGGGGGTTCTGGAGCTAAGGTGCTGGAGGAGGTGGGGGGATTGGGTGAGGTGGGGAGGGTCGGTGGGGCCGAGGAAGATGATTTTTTCTGGGGAGGTTTGTGCTTCCGGGTCGAGGAGGATTTTCAGGTTTTGGGGCTCTGGGAGTGTTTTGAGTGGGAGGGTGAGAGAGCCGCTGGGGTGGAGGGGGATGACGGGGCCGGTTTTTCCAATCCTGAGTTGGTGGTCGGCTGAGATGGTGACATCAGCCGGTTGGTGGCCGGTGGCGGCGATGAGGCTGGCAAGCTCGAGGGAGGGGAGGATTTTATCATTCCAGCGGGCGAGGAGGGGGATGGTGATGGTGCCGCTCTGGATCTGGGGCTGGGCATTTTCGAGGAGGCGGAAGCCGAGGAGGCCGGTCGAGGTGGAGGGGGCGGTTGAGACGGCATTGACCTCGGGTAGGGCGGAGATTTGGCCTTGGTGGTGAGCGGCGGGGATGAGTGATGATTCGAGGAAGGGGGGGAGGGGCTCGGCGAGGGAGTTGAGCCGGAGGGTGATGCCGAGGGCGGCGGCGGGGAAGCTGGCGATCTCATGATCTAGGGCGCGGAGTTCGAGTTCATCGGCGGCGTCCCAGGCGAGGAGGGGGGTGAGGGTGAGCTTCTGGGCGCCGTGATTACGGACGGTGTGGAGGGCGAGGAGCCAATCGGTGGGGGATTCTTGACCGCTGCTGAGGAGAACTCGGGGGGGGGCTTTATCAAGCTCCTGCGAGGGGCTGACATCGGAGACGGTGATGCGAAAGTCGGCGAGGGGTTCGCGCTCGAAGAGGAGGTCGTTTTTTTCGCCCTGACCGGGGAGGTGGAAGAGGGCGTGCTCGAGGTGGACGAGGGGCCGGAGGTGGGGGAGCGCGAAGGAGAGCGCGACTCCGACCGCGAGGGGAAGGAGGGTGAGTGTTTTTAGGTGGCGACTTGCTTTCAAGGGCGCAATTTATGAACGGGTAGGGCTGCCGGGGGAACTTGAAAGTTAGAAGAGTCTAGAGGTAGGGGGCGAGGGGTTTTTCTAGGGGGGTGTCTTTGAGAACGTCTTTCAGGGCGCGGATGGCGGCGGGGATCTGGGCGAGATACCAGTCGTTTTTTTGATGATGACCGAGGTTTGCGAAGGCTCCGAGGACTTGCATGAGGCGTTGGGCGGCGCAGTCTTTCAGGAGGGGTTCGATGGGCATTTCTTCGGTGACTTCTTCCCAGAGCTCGAGCATTTTTTCGCGATCCTCGTTGCTGTGATCGAGGTAGGGGTCGTAGAGGAGGGAGGCGAGGTCGTATTCCTGGCGGCCCATGCGCATGCCTTGGAAGTCGATGACGTAGCATTGGCCGTCTTTGAGGAGGAGGTTTTGCGATTGGAAATCGCGGTGGACCATGTGGGGGGAGGTGGAGCCGAGGCGCTTGCGGAGGCTTTCGAGTGCGGGGTCTTGGCGGAGGGGGGTGCCGTCTTTTCCGAGGTGGGTTTCGATGAAGTGCTCGATGAAGTATTCCTGCTCCCAGTGATACATTTCGGTATCGAACTTGGGCTGGAGGTCGAAGTCCTTTGGCGGGCGGACGTAGAGGAGTTTATCGAGCTGTTCGAAGGCGGAGCGGTAGTAGGGCTCGCGGATTTCGTAGGGCTGGCCTTTGAGAGAGGTGAGATCGGTGTCGCCGAGGTCTTCGACGATGGCGACGTGGCGGCCGATGTTATCGTAGAGGACTTTGGGGACGTTGAGTCCGGCGCTATCGAGAAATTGGCCGACGGGGAGGAAGTTGGCGTTGTCAGAGCGCTCTAAGGTGTAATGCACGCCGATGAATGAGCCGTGATCCTCGGGCTTGATGCGGATGATGGTGCGTCCTGAGGCGCCCTTTTGGATAGGTTCCATGAGGACCTTGTGGGTGGGGGCAAGATCGAGATGGGCGCGGACGGCGGTGAGGAGGGTGTCGGCTGGCATGGGGAGAGGGGGCTTAGAGGTTGGCGTCGCGGTGGAGGCCGGTCGCGGAGGAATTGCTGTGAAGGATGCATTTTGTCAATTCCGCATCTGAGGAAACGTGCGTTCCGGGCCAGAGGATGGAATCGGTGATTTGGGCATTGGCGCCGATCTGGCAGTGATCGCCGATCCATGAGTTGGTGACTTTTGCGGAAGGGTCGATGATGGCGGAGGGGGAGATTTCGGGTGCTTTCTGGAAGCTTGCTTCGAGGTAGGACTGGCGCTCGCCGAGATCGAGCCAGGAGCATTTTTCGACTGGGTAGGCACCGAGCTGGCGGCGGCGGACGAGTTCTTGGAAGGCGGGGACGATTGATATTTTCTCATTTGGGGGGATGAGGTTGAGGATTTCGGCGTCGGCGCAGTAGATGCCGGTGAACTGGTGGGTGCCGGCGAGTCCGGCGACCTCGCTGCGGACATCGAGGATTTGGTGGCCTTTGACGGTGACTTTTTTATCGGGGCCGTGGGCGACGACGGCGAGGGTGGCGATGTTATTACTCGCCATGTGGCCGGTCATGAGGCGTTCGATGGGGAGGTCGGTGAGGATGTCGCCATTGTAGATTAGGAAGGGTTCTTGGCCGATCCACGCGGCGATGTTTTTGATCCCGCCGCCGGTTTCGAGGAGGATTGGCTCGTAGAAAAATGCGAGTTCCGCCCCGCGGTAGCGGCTATTTGGAAAGGCGGCGGTCCAAGCTTCTGGGAGGTGGTGGGTGTTGATCGCGATGTGGGTGATGCCTGCGGCGATGAGATGGTCCATCGCGTGGGTGATGAGGGGGCGATTCTCAAGGGGGATGAGCGGCTTGGGGAGCGTGTCGGTGAGGGGTTTGAGGCGGGTGCCGAGGCCAGCTCCGAGTAGAAATGCTTTGCGCATGGGGAAGCCTTAGCACAGTGGCGGAGATTTGGGAAATGGCGAGCGAGGCTACTTTTCCTGTGCCTTTGGTGAGGCGGGTATGGGGTTTGGGCTACTTGCTGAGCTGCTTTAGCTTAATGTTGCGGAACCAGACTGGCTGGCCCTCGGCTTGGAGGGCGAGGTGGCCGAAGCTAAGCTGGAGGGGTGCTCCGGCTTTCAGGAGAGATTCGGCGGACTCGGTGCGTCCTTGGGGGTCGAGCTGGGGCTTTTGGTAGCGGAGAACTTCTTTTCCGTTAACGCGGTGGATGACGAGATCATTTCCATGGACTTCTAGCTCGATGGCGACCCATTGATCGGCGGGAAGATTTTCGGCGGAGGATTTGACGATGTGCTGGGTGACGAGCTTGCCATCGATCTCGAGATTGGTCCCGGGAGTGCAGACGTTTCCGGTGGGGCGGGGTCCTTTCCCTTCATCGGCGAGGAACTGGAACTCCATGCTGACGGGGAAGGCTTGTGCGAGCGCGATGCTCTGGGGAGGCTGGGAGTGGAACATGAGGCCGCTATTCAGGTTCACGTAATGAGGAGCATCCGGCATCATTTTGCCCACGAATTTATACTCTAGTCGTAGGATAAAATGGGAGTAGGAAAGATCGCTGTAGAGGTGACCGAATTGGTTTTCAAAGGCGGGATATTGATCGTATTCGCATTTTAAGATGCCTTCCTCTACTCGAAATGTCTTGTGGAGATTGACGCCCATTTTCTGGCCCTTGAACTTGGGCGTCCACCCTTGGAGGTCTTTTCCATTAAACAGGCTTACCCAGGCTGATTCACAGGAGAAAAGGGGGGTCGAAAGGAAGAGTGCGAGCGCTAGGGACTTCATCATCTGGACAGTCTATCGGCTGAGTAGTGGAAGCCAAGTCAGGGCTTGGCGTAGGGGAGCTTGGCGAGTGGGGAGATTGAGAGATAGGTGTCGAGGGCGGTGGAGGCGATCGAGCCAAGAGCTGAGAGATCGAGGTCGCCAGCGGAGGAGAGTGAGCTATCCGGGAGGTCGATGAGGGTGACTTTTCCGACGATGAGCTTGGTGTTATTTGTGGGGATATCGATGACGTCCTCGAGAGTGAGGGCGTAGCGGATGGGGCACTGCGCGACGAAGGGGGCGGTGATTCCTTCATAGGTGAGCTCGGTGAGGCCAGCGGCGTCAAACTCCGAAACGTTATTGGGATAGCGCGCCGAACATTGGTGGGCCTGTTGGTAGGTCGTCTCGGTGACTTGGTTGAGGGTCCACGATTTGGTATCGAGAATGTTTCGCAAGGTGTGGCGATCGACGGTGGCGGGGCGGGTCACTATGCCGATGAGAAGGGGGGAGGAACCTAGGTGGGTGATGCTTGAGAAGGGGGCGAGATTTGCGCGGCCATCGAGCCCGCGCGTGCCGACGAGGGAGATCGGCTTCGGGCCGGGGAGGCTTGTCGCGAGTTGGACGCGGGCGAGTTTTTCCATGCCTTGGTAATCGGCCTCGGTGAGAATCATGGGGGAGAGTGGCCTAGAGACGGGAGGTGCGCAAACGGCTTGGTGGGATCGTCTTGGACGGTGAGAGGGGGAAGTTAAGGGGGGTGTCTTTTAAATCGCGATCGAGAGGTTGGGGTCCGCGAGTGCTTTGGACGCGGGAGGTGGTTTCACCGACCCTCTTGAGGCTAACGACTGGGAGGACGATCAGGTGATGGCGACGACAGTCCAGTCAGTAGCTTGCATGAGAAGGGGTGGGTCCGAACTCCCCTCGCTAGCGCGGTAGATTACGGAGTCGCTTTACCAAGTCGCATTCTGGCCGCGGGTGTCGAGATGGATGAAACTGGAGTAGAGACCGAGGCCGCCTTTGAAGACTCCTTCGTTTCGCAGTTTGCGTGCTTCGTTCATGGCGGTGCGGGGGGAGCAATCGTAGACGAGATCGAGGGCGCGATTATACATGTGCTGCGAGCGGCTTGCCGAACCGGCGCAGGCGCGATTATAGGAAGGGCAGCGGTAGGCTGAGGTGATGTAGCGCAGCTTTACGCCCAGACGGCTTCTGATTTCATCAGCCACGTGAAGAGTGGTAGCCATGCGTCCCCAGAGTTCAGGGGGAGGGAGTTGATTGCTGATCCCCTTACACTTATTAATATGCGGTGTGATAACCTCGCCCGGGGTGATATGACGAAGATTGAGCGAGGCGAGGAAGGCGTGGTATTCCTCTTCACCGTGGAGGAGGGGACGGCCTAAGCGCGTCGCGGTGCGCTGATGGGGCCTTGGCTTGGTCTGGAGTCTTCTTTTAACTTGAGAAGGTGCCTGAGCAGGCTTCGCGATATTACCTTGGGCAGGGTTGAGCTGATTCGCGATCTCGCCGCTGCCGCTCTTCTTTTTGGGTGTTGCGATCACGACCGCTCCGGCGCTGAGTCCTAGTAGAGATATGCCGGCGAGGAATCGGCGGCGAGGGAATCCCGATTCGGTGGAGGGAGGGTGATGAGCAGGGACCTCGATTTTTGGCATTCGCTGGGGCGGCAGGGTTACGACTTGATCTGAGTTCATCTGAAATACTTTTGTTAGAAGTTGGGGGATTAAATGAGCTTTTTACGAGCGAATTGACGGGACGGGTGACTTTTTGCCTGAAGGGAGTTGAGCGATCAGGGTTTTACTGGTGATGGAGGGTGTGGGGTCCAGCTTGTCGGGGCGATGGCAGGAATTCCTGTGGGTCGTGTGGCTGGGGTGCTCTGCGGTTATGAGCCTAGGCCTTTCTTATTTCGGGTAGTTATTGCTGTCTGGCTTGTGAAGATAAGTAATCTTACTTCAAAATCCTCGGTTATGCACACTTAATCAAGGTAAATTTTTAAGAAATCCGAAAGAGAAGGTTGTTTGGTCGCCATTTTTAATGGGCGGCGCTTCCCGGATTACCAAGTGGCATTTCGCCCACGGGTATCGATATGAATAAAGCTAGAATAGAGGCCGATACCCCCTTTGAAGAGACCTTCATCGCGCATTTTGAGTGCTTCCGTCATAGCCGAGTGGGGAGAGCAGTCATAGACGAGATCGAGAGCTCGGTTCTGGATGTGCTGCGAGCGGGTGGCTGATCCCGAGCAAGCGGCATTGTAGGCGGGACTGCGGTAGGCTGAGGTGATGTAGCGCATTTTCACTCCGAGTCGGTGGCGGAGTTCATCGGCGATGTGGAGGGTGGGTGCCATGCGGGTCCACAGTTCGCGCGGTGGAAGCTTATTAGAGATGCCGCGGCGTTCCCGAATGTGGGGCGAGATCACCTCGTTCGCCGAGATGTAGCGTAAATCGAGAGAAGCGAGAAAGGACCGGTAATCTGATTCTCCGGGGAGGGAGGGACGGTGAATCCTAGCGTGCGGACGCTTCTGAGAGGGGTCTTTTTTAGGCGGCTTTACTTCGAGTCGCCGGGGCCGAAGCAGGGCCTCCTCGAGCTTTCTCAAATCCGGGCGCTTGCTTGGGAGGTAGTGCCAAGCGGCACTGGCACCGGTTCCGAGAGCGAGAAGAGAAGTCGCGGCAACGAACCTTCGTCGCGTCGTTCTTTTTTCCTGATCCGCAGGGTGACCACGAGACCCGGGATCTTTCTTGGAACGAGGTGAGGAGTTTGACGAGGGATCGAGGCTCATGGGGCGGGGAGGTAGAGGCGCAGCAGTGACTGCGATTCGTCTAAAGAAAGCATGGAAGTGCTTTGCTTGCTTGTTATTGTTAATAACTCTACATGAAAACCTGCGGGATTTGAAGAGGATTCGCTTGTAGTAATGCTGCGTCACTCGTGGGCGTCGGCCGGGGTGAGCCCGAGGATGATATCGAATTTTGCGCTTAGCTCGCCTGTCTGAGAACCGGTGAGAGGTGAGAAATTAACGATGAGGTGCTTGGCGGGTTCGCCAAGGCGTCTGAGAAGTCCGTCTCTGGCGTTTCCCTTGTCGCCCTTAATGAAGCACTGAGTGGTGAGCGCTTTCTCATCGCCACGGTAGACTTGGAAGTGGATGTGGGGAGTGCGGGGGCCGTAGGGCACCGGCTTGATGGTGCGGAAGTAGTAGCGGCCATCGCGGCCGGTCAGGAAGCGTCCGAACCCTTGGAAGTGGGAGTCACGGCTAGGGCCGCTGAGGCCGCCGTCATGACTATGGATATAGGCTCCCTTTGCATCGACTTGCCAGATCTCGACACGGGCATTAGGGACTGGGTTACCCTTAATGTCGGTGACTTTTCCGTGAAGGTGGGTGATCGTTCCGACGGCAGGGGTGATCGAATCGTTGATGCGCAGGAGATCGTTATCGGTATCGAGGGGCAGTCGATCAGGGTAGAAGGGGCCTTCTGACATGGGAGGGGTCGCGCTGAGAAGCTCGGCGAAGGCACCTGGAATGGTGAGAAGGCCGGCTGAGCTGAGGGTGGCGTCCTTAAGGAAGCGCCGCCGGCGGAGGTTGGGATTGGACATTCTCATTCGAGAGTTATTTTTTGCTTTAGCGATAACCTAGGTCACGAGAGTTGTTTTTGAAAGGGTGGAGTTGGGGGGTGAAGTAAACCCAAGCTGGACAGACCAGCAATTTTTCCTTATTTTCGACAGATGAAAACATTCTCTTTTGTTCTTATAACTTGTGCGACTCCCCTAGCGGCAGTGGCGCAGACTCAGGTCATCATCGAGACAAGTTTGGGAAGCATTCCAATAACGCTTTATGACACGGCGGCGCCGGAGACGGTGGCGAACTTTCTCGGCTACATCAACAGAGGCGATTACGATGACGTTATTTTCCATCGCTTGGCTGGAAACTTTGTGCTGCAGACGGGTGGTTTTGTTGTCAGTGATCCCTCGAGCCCGCAGCTTGTGGCTCCGGTTAACACGGGGCCAACGATCGTGAACGAGCCGGGTGCTTCTAATGTGCGCGGAACGATCGCGATGGCAAAAATCGGCGGTGATCCTGATTCGGCGACGAGTCAGTGGTTCGTGAACTTGAGTGATAACTCGTCCGTGCTTGATTCGCAAAATGGCGGCTTCACGGTCTTCGGGGAGGTGACTGATCTCTCAACGGTCGATGAGATCGCGGCGCGTCCGGTCGCGACATTTGCGGCGCCTTTTAATGAGCTCCCTCTCTTGGAATATGATCCGAACGAGGCGGTTGTTCGTGAGGATCTCATTTTAATTACTGGGGTGACGGTAGTGCCGGAACCTGCGACGGGGCTCCTTGCTGGGGTCGCGCTTCTCGGACTGCTTCGTAGAAGGCGCTAGTGGATGAGTTGGTTCTCGCAGAGGTCGAGGACGTCTTGGAATCCGTGCTGCTCGAGCATGGAGTATGCGTCGTGACTGGTTAGGCGGGACTTGCGGAGCGCTCCTTCTGGGAGATACCAGGTCCAGGTGGTGGCGGGTGAGGTCATCCCGCAGAGGAAGCGGGCGAGCTGGCGGGGGGTGCGGAGGCCAGAATGTTTTTCATCGATGAGCTGCTTGAGGATCTCGAGTTCGTCTTGTCTGATCTCGGGCGCGGGATTGCTGGGGAGCTCGGGGGGTGGAGGAGCGCCAAGGCAGCGGGCGCAGTGTCCACAGGGGGACATTTTTTCACCAAAGTGACTTAGCAGAGATTGGTAGAGGCAGCCGGGATGGAGAGTGTAATCGACCACCTGCTGGAGGCGGTCGAGATCGGACTGCTCTCGGCGGCGGAAAAGGTCCACGAGGCGCTCGGTGAGGGCGGTGAGGTCGGTCGGCTTTTTCAGAGGGCGATAGCCTTGGCGTATTTTTGAGGGTTTGACGATGAGGTCGCCGAGGTCTTCCATCTCGCCGATGGCATCAACGATGATTTTTTTATCGAGGCCTAACTCGTCGGCGGACTCAGCGGGATTGATCTCGTGCCATTTCCAGTCCTCGGTGGCGCGATGGAAGAGATTGCTCAGGAACGCCCTTTGGTCGGCGTCAAAGCCATTCAAGGTATGCTTGAGACCACGGACAAACTTGACCTTGTAGGTGGAGTAAAAAGGTGAGGTCGCTTTTAAAAACCCTTCTAACTCGAGGTAGGTCAGCAGGGTGTTAATGACGAGGGGGCGGATGTCGTGGGAGCGTGAGAGGTCATAGGTGGAGATGTCGAACTCACCCGGCTGATCGAGGAGGATGCGGAGGATGGCGCGGAGGCTTTCGGGCTGTGGGGTGTCGCCGTAGGTGAAGTTCGCGAGGGTGCGCGTGTCATCTTGGCAGGCGAGGAGTTCGCAGTGGGCTGGCTCGCCGTCCCGGCCTGCGCGGCCGATTTCCTGAGTGTAATTTTCGAGCGACTTGGGGAGATTGTAGTGATAAATGGCGCGGATATTTGACTTATCGATGCCCATGCCGAAGGCGATGGTGGCGCAGATGATGGGGGTTTCACCGGCCATGAATTGGTCTTGGATTTCCGAGCGGACCTCAGGCCGGAGTCCGGCGTGGTAGGGGCGGGCGGGGAAGTTGTTTCGCTTTAAAAATGAAGCGAGTGATTCGGCGGTGTGCTGGAGGGTGGTGTAGATGATGGTGGGTTCGATGGGTCCACGCTGGAGTTTTTTTAAGAGATAGTCTTGTCGATCCCGGCCGGCGAGGGGAGCGACGCAGAGGTTGAGATTTGGGCGGTAAAATGTGAGTTGGTGATGGTCTTTCTTTGCGATCCTGAAGTGGCGACAAATGTCAGCGGAGACGGCGGGGGTGGCGGTGGCGGTGAGGCCGAGGACGCGCTCGATCTTCAGCTCCTTGGCGAACTGGGTGAGCTTGAGATAGTCAGGCCTGAAGTTATGGCCCCATTCCGAGATGCAATGGACCTCATCTATCGCGAGGAGCGAGATGGTGCTCTCTGCCAAGCGGGCACGAAACTTCTCGTTGGCGAGACGCTCGGGTGCGACGTAAAGCATCTTGAGGTCGCCTTTTCCGAGGTCGCGGTAGACGGTGAGCGCTTCGTCGGCGGTGAGGGTAGAGTCGAGGCGGGCGGCGGCGATCCCTCGTGCTTGGAGGGAATCGACTTGATCCTTCATCAGCGCGATGAGGGGGGAGACGACGAGGGTGAGGCCGTCTAGCAGGAGAGCGGGGAGCTGGTAACAAAGGGACTTTCCGCCTCCGGTGGGGAAGATGGCGAGTGCGGAACGGCCTTCAAGGAGCGATGCGATGACCGCCTCCTGACCACTCCGAAACTCGGAGTGGCCAAAAGAACGAAGGAGCTCGTCATGGATTTCTGACACGGGAAATCCTAGGCTTGCGATCTGAACCTTGCCAAGGCTGCACGAAATGGCAGACTCACGCCGATGAAATCCCCCCAACTCATTATTGTTCTCCCGCTCGTTATGCTGGGAATCGGAATCGGAATCGTGAGCTGTGGTTCGCCGGAAGAGCCCGTGAAAGTTAAGGCGAAGCGCACGCTGAGTCTGCGCTCGACTACCGCGAACTGGATCAAAAAATCACCTAAAATCGACCTCATGCGCCGTCAGGTGAGCGGTCGCTTCGACGGCGCGTCCTCATGGGATAACATTGTGGCCACCGCTAATGGTGGAAGCGCGAAGCGCAGCTGGTATGGCAATGCGCCGGGCGGTTATACGAAGCTGGACCGCCGCATGCTGAACGCGATGAAGACGCTGGCGCAGGAAGGCTATACCTTCAACGTGACCTCAATCGCGGGGGGATCGCACAGCCGGACCTCGCGACACTACGCCGGACTCGCTTTTGACGTCAGCACGATCAATGGGCGGAAGGTGCGGTCAGGGAGTCCTTACTGGAGAGCCTTCCTGAGTCGCTGCCGTCAGCTGGGCGCGACGGAGACGCTTGGGCCAGGAGACCGTGGTCACTCGACCCATATTCACGCGGCTTGGCCGAGGTAGTTTTTTCCTGAACAAAGGCAGTCTCTCAAGGCTGCCATCTTGGCCCGCGATCAAGCAAAAGGCCCCTTGCACCTTGCCTCTGTTCTGGGGATGAATTCTGGGCAGCGCTTTCTCAGATTGCACAACAAGGCGCAGGTCTCGACGGCTTCTGCGTCCTAAAGTTCTCGCAAGGCCGTCAGGTTTGTGGAGATCTTTTTTGGCGGAAAGGTGAATCTCAGCCAGGTGATTTGTATTCCCATGAGGGCAAAAGCAAGGCCATTCATCCTGCCAATGAGTTGCCAAATCACATCGAAATTAACCGATAGTTTTCAAACAAGCCGAGACCGCCCGACGCACTTCGCTCTGAAAGCTCAATTTTAAATACAGGGTTTAGCGTTCGCACGGGCGCGGCTGCTTTGATAGGTTCTCCTGAGAAATGAAACGGAAGGTGATCGCGATAGCTGCAATCGTTCTCGCGGGAATCTTCGCGACTCCAATCTTCCTGAATTTGCGACGTGTATCAGTTTATGAAGAACGTGTTTCAAACATTCTGTCCGGCAAAGCCGAGAACTGGTATTTACCGAAGCAGATTCCCGAGGCAGCCACCAACAAATATTACAATTACACTGAAGGATGGGGACAGGGAGGCAGCTCAAACACGCTGAAATTTCGATTGCCGGAGGAAGCCGCTCAGGACTTGCGCGACAGAATTGTGTCGGGGACCTCCTCGAAAGAAAGCTCAGATTTATCACGGCCGAAAATTATCACTTCTGACCGGTATGAGGAGCTCGTGTGGACAGCCTTTGATGGAAATCATGGATCTGAGGGAGGAGTTTGGTATAACGCGAAGAAGGACGAGTTTGTTTTTTATCACCGTGCATGGTAGCTCGCACTATACGGAAATAAGGAGAATGAGTCATCGCTGGCGATGCGCTAGATGCTCAGTAGTTTCGATTTAGGATGGTTAAAACCTTAAACCCGTCGTCAGACTGGCGATACAGAAGAGGGTGATCCCGAGCTTTCCAGTGCGGAAGCTCTGATTGAGACGCTCGACTCCATGGGAGCTGGAAGTCGGTGACTGAACTCTACCTGAGTGAGATTCTCTGTGTCGGCGGAGAAGTTGATTTTCATGCGGCCAGATTTCTCCAGTGCTGCTTTTTCACGGGGAAGAGGTCGGGGAAGAGTTCGTCTTGGGAGATTTCGCCTGCTTTGGCTCGGATGAAGGCTTCTTTTGCGATGAACTTCCAAGCGGTGGGCCAGCCGCCGTCTTCGAGATGGGCTTCATCAGGGCGTAGGTTGGGCGCGATGAAGGCGATGGCGGTCCAGCCGAGGAGGAATTGATCGCGTGGGATTTCGCTCAGGAAGTTCCTTTGTAAGAGGAGGAGCTTGAGGGCGAGGTGGGCTTGGAGGGAGGATTGTGGGACGATGTTCGAGATGCTTGGGTGATGCATATGAACACCATAAGGATTTCTTAAATACCGGCAACTAAAAAGTGTTCATAAGAACTTATTTTTTAGAAAAGCTAAGGTTTTAAAGGGTCGCTGCGCCGTAATAAGGGGCGAGGGCCTCGGGGATGCGGATGTCACCTTCAGGGGTTTGGTATTGCTCGAGGACGGCGACGAGGAGGCGGGGGAGGGCGGTGCCGGAGCCGTTAAGGGTGTGGCAGAAGGTGTTGTTTCCCTCGGCGTCTTTATAGCGGAGCTTCATGCGGCGGGCTTGGTAGTCGCCGAAGCTGGAGCAGCTTGAGACCTCGAGGAATTTGTTTTGACCGGGTGACCATACTTCGAGGTCGTAGGTTTTTTCTGATCCGAAGCCGATGTCTCCGGTGCAGAGTTCGATGACTTGGTAGTGGAGGCCGAGTTTCTGGAGGACGGCTTCGGCGTGGCCGGTGAGTTCTTCTAGGACGGCGAGGGAGTCTTCCGGGCGGACGATTTGGACGAGCTCGACTTTGTCAAACTGGTGCATGCGGATGATGCCGCGGTTATCACGGCCCGCGCTGCCTGCTTCACGACGGAAGCAGGGGGTGTGCGCTGTCATCTTGATGGGGAGGTCGGCCTCGGGGAGGAGTTGGTCGCGGTAGAGATTAGTGACGGGGACCTCGGCGGTGGGGGCGAGGAAGAATTCGCCATCGCTGGTGCCATACATGTCATCCTCGAACTTGGGGAGTTGTCCGGTGCCTTCCATGCAGTGACGCTGGACGATGTGGGGGACGTTGACTTCTTCGTAGCCGTGTTCACGAGTCTGGAGGTCGAGGAGAAATTGGATGAGGGCGCGCTGGAGACGGGCCCCTTTTCCCCGGTAAACTGCAAAGCCGGAGCCGGAGAGGCGGGCGCCGTCTTCAAAGGAAATGATACCGAGCTTTTCGGCGAGATCGAGGTGGTCGCGGGCTTTGAGAAGGGCGGGTTTTTTGCCCCAGGTGCGGAGGACTGGGTTTTCTTCTTCGCTCGCGCCGATGGGGGCGCTTTCGTGGGGGAGGTTCGGGATGCGGAGAAGGAGTTCGCTTTGACGATCGCCCGCTTTGGTGCCGGTCTCATCGAGGACCTTGATCTTGTCGCCGAGCTTTTTGACGTCGGCTTCGATGGCCGAGGAATCTTCGCCATTTGCGCGGAGCTTGCCGATTTCTTTCGAGGTGCTTTTGCGCTCCGATTGGAGTTCCTGCTTTTGGGTCTCGGCCTTGCGGCGGGTTTCATCGCAGGAGAGGACCTCGTCGATCATGGATGCGGAATCATCGTGCCGGGTGGCAAGACGTTCTTTGACGAGATCGGGAGTTTCGCGGATGAGTTTGATATCGAGCATGAAAGTAGCGGTGGTTGCGCTGAAGTGCGATTAGCCGATTCCGGACGGCTTGGCAAAGGATGATTTGGAAAACGAAAGGAGCCTTTTATTCTTCGATGGTGCTTGCGAGTTCGGCGAACTTGCCGTCTTGCGCGATGAGGTCCTCATAGCTTCCTTCCTCGATGACCTGGCCTTTTTCTAGGACATAAATGCGATCTGCCTTTTGAATGGTGGAGAGCCGGTGGGCGATGACGATGCTGGTGCGATTCTTCATCAACTCGTCGAGGGCGAGTTGGATGGATAGCTCGGTCTGGTTATCGACCGAGGCCGTGGCCTCATCGAGGAGAAGGATGGGGGGATCTTTGAGAAGGGCGCGGGCGATTGAGAGGCGCTGTTTTTCGCCGCCCGAGAGCTTGACCCCTCGCTCGCCGACATTGGTATCGAGCCCTTCCGGGAGATCCGCGACGAAGTTTGCCTTTGCTGCTTCGAGCGCGCGGTAGATTTCTTGATCGGTGGCGTCCCGCTTTGAGAGGGTGAGATTTTCGCGCACGGTGCCATTAAAGAGGAAGGCTTCTTGGGTAACGTATCCGATGGCATCCCGGAGGGAACTTTTCGAGAGCTTGCTGATCTCGTGCCCATCGATGGTGAGGCTCCCGGAGTCGTATTCGTAGAAGCGGCAGAGGAGATTTACGATTGTCGATTTCCCTGCGCCGGTTGTTCCTGCGAGCGCGATGGTCTGACCGGGCTCGGCCTTGATGGTGACCCCGTGGAGCGTCGGCTGGTCGTGATCGTAAGCGAAGGTGACATTTTCGAAAGAAACGGCGCCCTTTACTGGACGGGGGAGGGGATCGCCGCCCTCGGCATTCGCCTCGTCCTCCGAATCGAGGATTTCGAAAACGCGGTCGGCAGCGGCTCTTGACGAGAGGGCCATTTGGTTGAGCTGGTGGAGCTTGCTGACGGGTTCGTAAAAAAGCGAGAGCATGAGGAAATAGGAGAGTAGTTCGCCGATTTCCATCTCGCCATTTATCACTGCTTGTCCTCCGGATCCTAGAACGAGCACGTAGCCGATCATCCCGACGAAGGACATCCCGGGCGAGTAGAAGGCCCAGTATTTCATGAGCTTGAGCGACGCTTTTTGGAGATTTGTGGAGAGCGAGTTGAAGCGTCGATGTTCTTCTTTCTCAGCGGCGTAGGCTTTGATCTGACGGATGCCGGCGATGTTATCATGGAGCATCGCATTAAGATCTGATGAAGCCTCGCGCTGGTCACGATAACGGTCACGGGCGTCCTTAGTATAGAGATATGCACCGAAGACGAGGAAGGGGACTGGGAGAGTTGCCCACAGTGCCACTTCGTAATTCGTAAAATACATCCAAGCGCCCACGATTCCGATTTGGAAAAGCGAAACGAGGCCGAGCTCGATGCCATCGATAAGGACGCGCTCCATCGCGGTGACATCCTCGACCACCCGCGTCATGATATCCCCGGTCCGGCGGGTATCGAACCAGCGGAGCGGGAGCCGCTGAATTTTCTGATAAAGGTCCGAGCGGATGTCAAAAATGACCTTTTGCTCGAAATGATTGTTCAAGATGATTCGGGCGCAGTTTAGGCCGTCCTTGGCAAAGAAGCCTCCCAGCGCGGCCGCGACCCAGAAGAAAAACTCTCCGTGTCGTGAGGGGTTCGGGATGATCTTGTCCACAACGTATCCCGTGATCCATGGGAAGATGATGACCGAGACTGCCATCACTGAGGCACAGATCAGCTGTGCCGAACCTAATCCCGGGTATCGGCGCAGATAGGCGAGGACCCGCAAAACACTCTTCACGCGGAGAATCTGCCTTCGGCCTAACAGGATGCAAGAGACAAGCGGCTCAATTTTGCCCTGATTCGCCTTGAAAGGTGGTAATCAACGAACTTTAGCATTGCCGGACCTCTCTGAGAATCGGTAGCTTACCTAAAACCCCACCGGAACGATCATACACACACCATGGCAAACACGTTTGGAATCCTAGCAGCCGTCGCTCTTCTCATTGGGGCATTCATCGCGAACAAGAATAAAACCTTTCTTGCTGACACCATCGCTGCCACCGAGCAGGAAGGGGTCAGCAAGGCGACTCTGCAAGGCAAGTATGAAACTCTCCGCAAGGACATTGGGGCTCTCGAGAAAGAAAAGGCAGGATTTGATACCACTCGCGATGAAGCTCAGGCGAAGCTTGAAACTGCCGAGAAGGATAATGTTGCGATGCAGACCGAGATCAACGACAAGAAGTCTGAGGCCGACGCCGCTGAGGTGAGAGCGGATGAGGCAGATGATACTCTGAAAGAGCTTGGTGAGGTGCCGAAGCTAGCTGCGCGCATGAAAGCCCTTCAGGCGGAGGTGCGTGATCTTGAAGACCAAATTTCACTCAATACGGCGCAGGTTGATCGTCTGCAAGGCACGAAGAACACCGTCAGTGCTAAGGCGCAAACTCTCGCTGACCAGATGAGCCAGCGCGTCGGAGGCTCTTCCTATTTTAAGACTACTAAGATTCGCTCGGTCTTCCGCCAGTGGGGATTCGTAACGCTAGCTGGTGGTGATAACATCGGGGTTGTGAAAAAGTCAAAGCTCTCCGTCATGCGTGGTGGTGAGGAAATCGCCCAGCTTCTTGTTACCGGAGTGGAGGCAAACACCTCGGCTGCCAACATTATCCCCAGCAGTGTCAAAGGGGGGGCCACGGTATCCCCGGGCGACACCGTCATCCCCGCATCTGAAGAGAAGGCTAACTAAATTACCCAGCCTCAACTCACACTCACTTTTTATATTATGAAAAACCTTCTCTACATCCTCGCGGTCGTCGCCATTGGCACCGGTGCATTTTTCGGCTGGCAGCTGAAAGATAAAACCGAAGCTCAACTCGAGGTTCTTCGCGATGTCAAAGGAACAACCTCCGCAATCAGCAAGACAATCGCGGTAAAAGAGTCAGAACTGGCCGATGTCGAAGTCGTGGCTAATGAGTCTCGCACCGCTAAAGACGAGGCAGTCGCGGCCTTGGAAGCCGCTGAAGGGAAGAAAGGTGATCTTCAAAGATCCCTCGATCAAGAGAGCAACCGTCTTGAAGTGCAGAACACCCGCATCGCGGAGCTCGATACGCTTATGCTTAACATCCGTTCGGAGGTCGGAGATGATGTTGATCTCGATTCTATCCCCGCGATCGTTGAGGGGCTCGAGAGTGATAAAAAGCTGAAGGATAAGAAGCTCGCTGAGCTTGAGAGCATCCGTAACAGCCTCACCAGAGCGGTCGCCGAGAGCGAATCTGATATTGAGCGCGCAGTCACTAAGATTGCTGAAAGTAAGGCGCGGGTTAGAGGGAATACCTTCCGTGCCACCGTCACCTCAGTAAATACCGAGTGGGGCTTTTTGGTCGTAGGAGCTGGCGAGAAGTCAGGTCTCAAGGGGGACTCGAAACTTCTTCTCGTCCGCAACGGGCGCTACCTCGGAAACGTTCTCATTTCCTCACTTGAAGCGAATCAAGCTATCGCGGAAATTGCCCCGGGAAGCATCAAGCCGGGTGTTCGTCCCCGTCCTGGTGATTCGGTGATTCTCGCCGACACGGCCTCGAACTAGGTCACGGTGACATTTTTTAAAAGGCGATCCTTAGCGGGTCGCCTTTTTTGTGCTTTGCGTAAGGTTCGGCCCCGGTGGAAGGGTGGTCGAACTGCTGCTTCGCTAGCGTTATTGCTATTGGCGGATAAGGACGCCTACCGCACCGTCTTTTTCGAAGATGATTTCGTGCTCATGCTCAGTGAGAAACTGGGGGAAGGGATCAAGGCGCTCGTTAACAAGAATGAGATCGCACTGCTGCTCAGACATGAAGGTCTGCATCGCGCGGTAGGTTTCCTTGTTATAAATCAGGAAGCTCGCGACTGCGAGATCGACGGGAGGGAGTTCCAAGTCCTCATAGCAACCGACGAGAGTGGTGTAATTCTTAAGGCCATTCTCCTCCATCTGCTCGGCACACAGCTCGAGGGCGACGGGGGCGAGATCGTTGAGCCAAACGTGCTTCCCGTGGTGGCCGAGAATAAGCGATTCTGCGCCCACTCCTACTCCTAGGATGAGGATGTTCTTTTCTCGAAAAACTCCGATATTTTCTCCCATCCAGTCCGTCAGGATAGCGGTGGCTCCCCAGCGGCGGTCGTAATAGACACCGATGCCCGCCTCTATTTCAGCGATGACTCGGCGGTCCACCTCCGGGTGTGCGAGGTTCATCAATCGGTAGGGATCTCCCCCGACATCATCTTTAATCCAAAGGTTCTTTTTCATCAGCCGCGGTCATCGAGGTATTTCCAGTCGCCCTTATAGCGCTTGAAGCGTGAGCGCTCGTGGAGCTCGTGCGGTTCGCCTTCGATGAAATATTCTGCGATGAACTCGACCTTGCCCGTTTTGTCATTCGGCCCGCCTTTGGATGAGCCGAGGACGGTGAGGAAGCGCCAGTTGATGTCCCCAACCTGCTCTTCGAGCTCCCGCTGCAATCTCGGGTCTCGCGTGTCAGGGTGGGTGGTGCGGTAGAGGTAGTCAGTGAGTCTGAAAAAGTATGCGGTGTAGCGCGAGCGCATTAGCTGCTCGGCGGTTTCCGGCTTCTTTTTCCAATCGACGTAAGGGAGGCAGCAGTCGGCATAGCTCTTGGTGCTCTTGCAGGGGCAGAGAGATTCGTCCCGAGTTTTGGCTATCCCATCATTGCGATCGTTCACGGCCTGAGGCTTGGAAGATTAGACACTAAAAGCAATGAAGGAATTTTTACTTCGTAAGATGAGCCAGCAGTCCAGAGGAGCCATCCTCGATGAGATCGGCTACGAGTTCAAAGCCCTCGCCGCGGCCGTAATAAGGATCAGGGACTTCGTCATGATCGTGCTCGGTGCAGAAGTCGGTGAAGCGCCGGACTTTGTCTTTTTGCGCCGCGGACTTGGCTAACGATAGGACATTTGCATAGTTCTCATCATCCATCGTGAGGATGAGATCGAAGGCATCGAAATCGTGATGGCTGAACTGCCGGGCATGTCCGCCGACCTCGTATCCGCGCTGGCGGATGGTGCGGGACATGCGGGTGTCGGGCGATTTTCCGCTGTGGAAGCCGATGGTTCCGGCTGAATCGATGGCGATCTCATGAGAAAGCCCGGCCTTTTTTACGACGTGTCGGAAGATGTTTTCCGCCGCGGGCGAGCGGCAAATATTTCCTAAACAGACAAAAAGAACGGAAGACTTTTTCATTATCAAAGGTGCTGTGAGATGAGCCAGGCGCCGAAGCGCTGATGCCACGGGGCGAGGATGTCGGGAAGATTTTCTAAGGTAATCTCCCGTGATCTTTTAAGATCGTCCACGAAGATCTCGATTTGCAGCCGGGCGAAGTCTGCCGAGTCGACGTGAAGGTTGACTTCATCATTGATAAAAAAAGTGCGATCATCGAGATTTCCCGAGCCTACGATAGTCATGCGAGCATCAGCGACGAGCAGCTTGGCATGCATCATCGAGGGCTCGAATTGATAGAGCTGCACTCCTGCTTCGAGAAGCTCGCGCCAGTGATTTTGCGACGCGTGGCGGCAGGGTTTGGAATCGATCTTATCCGAGGCCATGATGATCTTCACCGTCACGCCACGTGCGCGGGCCTCGGCGAGGGCTTTACGGAAATGCCGATCTGGGATGAAGTAGGACTGCTGCAAGAGAAGCGATTTCTCGGCTCCTCGGATGACGGCCAGCATGCTGTGGGCGATGGGGTGGCCGTGGTTCTCAGGCGAATCACTGACGAAGTGAGCGCGGTAGGGGCCGCGGTGGGTGAGGGTGGGGAAGTATTCTGGTCCCGCGATTTTGGTGCCGCTCAACTTTTGCCAGTTTTCTACGAAGCATCGCTGAAGCTGGGCCACGGCGGGACCTTCGACCTGGAACTGGGTATCCCGCCATTCGTTTTCATTTCGGGCATTGCCCCGCCAAGAATCGGCAAATCCGGCTCCGCCAGTGAAGGCCGCTTTTCCGTCCGTGATGAGAATTTTACGGTGAGTCCGGTTATTCATCGCCTTCGTGTTAAGGGTGAGATAGGGCTGGTAAAAATGAACCTCAATTCCTGAAGCCCGCATCGGATCGAGGTGTTCTTTCCCTAGGTCAGCGGAGCCGATGGCGTCGAGGATGAGATGAACTTTTACTCCTTTTCGAGCGCTGGATACGAGGGCATTGGTGAAGTCAGTCGCGACATGACCGGGAACGTAGGCGAAGGTTTCAAAGGTGATTGAGCGCTTTGCGGAGCGGATCGCGGCGAGCATTGGGGGATAGAAGGCTTCTCCATTGACGAGCGTTTTGATGCGGTTGCCCGTGGTCCACGGGGACTGGGCGGTGAGGGCGAGGGTGCGCGAAAAAGCGGCGCTCGAGAGCGGTTCGTTGCCGACTTTGGAGAGATCGAGACTCCGGTGGAAACAGGAGGGCGTCGCTAGCAGGAGAAGCGAACCGAGGAGGACTCTAGCGACCATCAATGAGGCGCTCGGCCAGCATCTCCGGGAGGCCGGCATCGCGGATTTTCTTCTGAGTGGTCTCAATGTCATACTCAACGCGGTGGAAACTTACCGTTCCTTCAGCAAGATCATAGATGACGTAGCAAGCCCGCCAATCACCATCGCGTGGCTGTCCCACCGATCCGGTATTGATGAAATATTTTTTCCCGGCTTCGAGGTTTACCGTTTCCGCTGGCACCTCGACGACCCGGCTATCACGAACGAAAATGCGGGGGACGTGGGTGTGACCGTGGAAGCAGAGGTTGGTGAATTGATAGGAGAAGTTCGACATCGCGTCGAACTTAGTGGTGACGTAGTTCCAGCCGTGTGGCTGATCGAGGGTGGCGTGGACGACGGTGAAGTCCTCGATCTGGCGCACCATGCGCAGATTGCGGAGCCACTCCTGATGCTCTTCGTTGAGCTGATCGCGCGTCCAGCTAAGCGCGGCCGCGGCGACTGGGTTCATGTTCTCGAGACTTTCGCTGTTACTTGCGACGTCATCGTGGTTGCCTTTGACCGTGGGCCAGTCTGCGGCGCGTATTTTTTCGAGACAGGCGATGGGATCGGCGTTGTAACCGACGATATCGCCCATACAGATCCAGTCGTTGCAGCCTTGCTGCTGCGCGTCTGCGATGACAGCGTCTAGGGCTTCGAGGTTGGCGTGAATATCTCCAAAAAGGGCGATGCGCATAAGAGTAAGAATCGGGGGAGGAGAAGAGTTGCGAGCGGAGTGCAGCCTGTAAAGGTTAGATTCCGATAAGCCGCCTTGCACGGCGGTGGGGCGGTAAATCTGGCTGAAAGAGGGGAGTCCTTGGGGGGGTGAGCCTCACGCAGTCTCTTAGCGGACGCGATCTTCGATTGCCTTGATGATTACTTCTAAATCAGAAGTTTTACTTACGAAGGGGAGGCCACCTTTCATCTGTGCTTTATCGGGGGCATGCGGACTTTCTTCGACGAGCGCGGTGAGCATTATGACAGGAACTGCTGCGAGATCAGGGTCAGCTTTTAGGGCATTTACAACGTCCCCGCCGTCCATCTGCGGCATGACGAGATCGATAATGCAGATATCAGGTTGGAACTTGAGCGCAGTTTTGACGGTCTGTGCTGGCTCATTGATCTGCATCACGAGATATCCTTCTTCCTCGAGGTTGGCCGCCAAGAGTTCCGTGAAATCGACTTCGTCATCAATTAGCATGATTCTTTTTGGACGGTTCATCGGTTGAGTTTCGTGAGCAAGTTGGCCGAAAGCAAGAATCAATCGCACTGCGGGGCGACTTTCAGGAGAAGCTCTGCTTCGGCACCTATGCCATCCTCACGATTTCGTAAAGTGAGCTTTCCACCGTGCAGCTCGGCAATCTTATGAGACACCGCAAGTCCGAGGCCGGTTCCTTTGCCTGTCTCCTTGGTGGTGAAGAAGGGGTCGAAGACCTTGTTGAGGGAGTCGGTGGGAATTCCGCTCCCGGTATCTTGAACGAGAAGCTGGAGCATCGATTCGCCTTCCCGCGGGCGCTCGCGTTCCCGTGACCCCGCGTCGAAGGCCACTCCCTCACGAGAGACCAGTCTCGCCGAGATCGTCAGGGTTCCCGGGCCATCCATGGCGTGCATCGCATTAATGAACAGATTGACCATGACCTGTTCTATCCGGGTTTGGTCGACCAGGGCGTCCGGGAGGTTAACCCCAACGAGCGAGACCACTTCAATATTCGCTTTATTGAGCTCGTATTCTACCAGCTCCAAGGACTCGCGGACGACGAGGCTGGGAGCCATCGGGCGAATATCGAGTGCGCGGTCCGAAGAGTAGTCTACGAGCCCTTTGACAATCTTTTTAGCACGGTGAATCCCGCGCCGCATTCGCGCGACGGTTTCGGCCGCCTTCTTGTCGTCTTCAGGGAGTCGCCGCGAGAGAAGCTCTAGGCCCATGCCGATCATTGCGAGGGGGTTCTTGACCTCGTGAGCTACTCCGGCGGCGAGGCGCCCAACGGATTCCATCTTGGCGGCCATGGTGAGTTGCTCGTGGGCTTGGGTGAGGTTGTCGTTCGCCTCCACGAGGTCGCCATTGATCTTTTTGATGGCCTCCTCAGCTTCCTTGCGCTCAGAGATGTCGATGGAGATGGCTCCAATGGCGTAAATGTCACCGCGGGAATTCAGCATCGGGAACTTAGAGGAAACGTAAGTGTGCATCTTATTCCGGATCATAAGTTGCTGATCGGTCTGGTGAGGTTCTCCGGTCTGGGCGACTTCGGCGTCGAGTATCCGCGCCCGCTTGGCCGACTCTTCATCGTCCATCACCTCGAAGTCATCTTTACCAATGATCTCCTCTGATGTGAGATCGAAGAGCTCAAGGAAGCGGCGGTTGATTAAGAGGTAGCGGCCGCTGAGTGACTTGACGTAGATGGGAGCGGGGCTGTTCTCCATGATTTCCTGCATCTGGCGCTCAGTTTGTTTTAGCTTCCGTTGCGCGCGGAGTTCCTCGGTAATGTCACGATTCATGCCGACGATTCCAAAAATCTTACCTTCTTCATCTCTCACGGGGATCTTTGAGATGAGGAGATTTCGTTTTTCACCGCGCGCGTTCCTGAGTTGGTTCTTTCGATTTACTACCGGAGTTCCGGTATTGATCACTTCCAAGTCGTCTTGGAGGAAGCGACCGGCGGTATCATCGATGAAGAAATCAGAGGGCTTTTTGCCGATCACTTCTTCAGGGTCATCATAGCCAAGAAAGGTCGCGAGCGCTTGGTTGACGACGAGGTAGCTCCCGCTGCTGTCGCGGATGTAGATGTTATCTGGGATGCTATCGATGAGTGATCGTAGAGTGTTTCGTTCTCGCTCGAGAGTCTGGGAAGTACGAACCATTTGCGAGACGTCACTTGAGATTCCCAATGTCCCGACGATGTTTCCCCGGCTATCGCGGAAGGGGAGTTTGGCACTGAGGACCCACCCTTCTGATCCATCGGCAAAAGTCTCTCGCTCGACATAGCTCTCGATCCCTTTTCCGGTCTCGATGATTTTTTGTTCATCTTGGAGGGCTTGTTCGGCGTGGGCGGCCCCAAAGAAATCTCGATCCGATTTACCGATGAGATCTTGCGGGTGTCCCACCTTGAAGAGCTGCGCCATTGATTGGTTCACGCGGAGAAACTTTGACTCCAAGTTTTTGAAATAGATGTTCGATGGGACTGAGTCCATTAGGGAGACAAAGTAGCGCTCGATTTCATCGCGCTCGGCCTCGGCGCGGCGCGCGCGCTTTAGCAGCTCCCGCTCCCGCCCCAAGGGACGTCCCCATCCGGTGACGAGGAGAAAGACGAGGAGGAGTCCGACTCCACAAGCGATCCAGCGGACGGCTGGGATGGTGACCTCGCCGACGGAGAGAATGACGACGATAAGCGCCAAAACACTGCCTAACAGGGCTGGCCACCCATCTCGCCCAATCCTCATCCCCCTATTCAATCAGAGGGGTCATCTGGCGCAAGGCAATAGCACTGCGGAGGATCGGTCTGGTGGGATTATTCCTTCCACCAAGAGGCGGGGATGCGCCGCTGGCGCGGACTCAAGAAGGGATTAAAGGCGAAGGGAACCTTAAGGTCGATAATGAGTTGGCGCAGGTCAGCTTCGACATCGCCGGGGTAGTATTGGTCGTCTTGGATGCGGAACCAGTAATTATAGAGATCTCGGTAGGCCCTTTTCTTCGAGCCGAAGAGCTGCTTGAGGGTGGGCTTACGCATGTCGAGGGGAAGCAAGGGATTTTGGTAGAGAGCCCAGAGAACACTGCGGAAGTTAGGGATGGTGAGATTTCTGGGATAGATCTCAAGCAGCTCGATCCCGAGATTGAGGGCCTCCTTTTCGCGTCCGGGGATGCGGGCGAGTGCGTAGAAATAGTTCCGATGGTAGACGGGGTTATCGCTAAGCTCGGAAGCGTTCTTCCACGCCTCGGCGGCGCGCGGGATATCAGGGCGCTTGAGCGGGTGGCTCCAGATGCGGCCAATCTCAGCCCAGAGCCCCGCGTCTTGCGGAAGGTAGCGGATACCTTCCCGAAGCATCTCATCTCCGGCCTCAAGATATTCCCGCTCGATTGAGAGTCGCTTTTTTTCAGGCTGATCTCGCTGGCTGCGCGCCCACGAGGCGGCATTATAGGCGAGGTGCCCGCTCCCTTGCTCCCAGTAGAATGGGTTGTAGGGATCGAGTGAGGTGATGAGCTTGTAGCTTGTTTTCAGACGATACCATTCCTGATTCTCGAAGTAGCCGTGGGCTTCCAGACTTTTGAAAAAAGCGAGGACGGAGCGCAGTCCGCCGAAGGCTCCGGCAAGCCCATTTTGACTCATTTGCGCCCACTGCTCGGCCTTAAGAACGGGGGGCGCGAGACCTGCCTCCCGCAGCTCTTCGGTAAACTTTTGCTCATGAGACATCTTCGTGAGCCCCGCAGCGGTGAGCCCGAGGAAAACGACGATGATTTTAGGTAGGGGGCCCATTTTTTAAAACTCCTTATCGGAAAAGACGAACCATGAGAGGACGGTGTAAATGGCGAGGTATAAAAAGGTGAATCCTCCTAAGGTGAGCATCTGCTCAGGAGTGATGGTGGCGGCACGCGCTGCTGAATCCGCGATGGAATCAAAGATCTGGAAGTCGGGAAAAAGAAGTGAGACGAGAGTGGCGAGGACCTTGGCGATTGGACCGGTATCTTCTGCTAGCCCACCGCGATCAAAGAGTCCTTGGCGGGCAATATTCTGAACCGCTCCGATGATCCAGATCATCACCGAGGAGGCGATGGTGAAGAGGGTGGAGCTTGAGAAGGTGGAGATCAGGAGAGCTACGGCAGCTACCACCGAGGCCTTAAAGAAGTAGGCGAGAACGCCGTATTGGAGTGTCAGAGAAGGTCCGTGGGCCCGAATTCTGTCGAGAGTTTGCTGAATCTGGGGCTCGGTCCAGCCGAGATTTTGGAGGTAGGGCTCGACGTCGGCGAGAACGGACTCGGTCCGGAAATGGAGGGTTATGACGAGGATCAGATCCATCACGGCGAGCGCGATAAAGATGACGGTCATGACCCCAAGCAATTTACCAATGAGGTAGTCTAAGCGGGGGACCGGCTTGCAGAGAATGGTGTAAAGAGTCCGGTCCTCGATGTCGCGCGGGATGAGGAGAGCGGTCGAGACGATCGCGAAGAGTGAGCTGAAGAGCATCATCGTGCCTAGGCAGAGATTCTTGTGCATCTGAAGCTCCTGCTGCGGTTGGGAAGCTTCCGGTCCGCTATACCAAGGGGCATCGAAAAACTGGATCCCCACAAAAAGAGCGGCGATGGGCGCGAGAAAGTAAAAAATTTTCATCCGCACTAGCTGCGTGATCGTGCTCTGGGCGATGATCAAGATGCGGCGCGGCGAGATGAAAGAGGTCCTCTTTCGCTTGCGGGGGCTCTGACTCTGGGAAGAACTCATGGGCTTATTTTTTCAGGCGCTTCCGGCGCGTTCTAGTGGTGCTGCGGACGGGCTGGGTTTCCCTGAGAAAGAGCGCCTCTAGAGTGGTGCGGGGATTGCCCTCGGAGATGAGTTCAGCTCCGTGGGTGACATCGATGATGGTGCGAAGTTGATCGAGCAGCTCGGGGGTGGAATTTTTAATGACAAGCTGGGTCCGGTCCTCGAGCGAGATGAGGTCTTGCAGGCGGCCTTGGCGGACCATTTTTCCATGATTGATGATCCCGATTTGATCGCAAACTTCCTGAACTTGTTCTAGAAGATGCGAGCAGAGGAAGACGGTGATGCCACGGCTCTTAAGCTCGAGAATGAGGTCCCGGATATCGCGCGACCCGGTCGGGTCGACCCCGGCGGTGGGTTCATCAAGGATGACGAGGCGGGGATCTTGCACGAGGGCTTGAGCGAGTCCGATGCGCTGGAGCATTCCCTTTGAGTAGCCCTTGAGCCGGCGGTTCCGCGCGTTTTCGAGCCCGACTAGGTCGAGCATTTCATCGACTCGGTGTTTCAGCTTAGCGCCGCGCATGCCGCAAAGCTTGCCGTAGAATTTCACGGTCTCGGCACCGGTAAGGTGCTTGTAGAAATAGGGGTTCTCGGGGAGGAAGCCGACGTCGTTCCGCGAGTCGACGCGGAGGGAATCTTGGCCAAAAATGGCGCATTTTCCCGAGGTCGGCCTGACGAGCCCGAGGAGGGCTTTCATGGTCGTCGATTTGCCGGAGCCGTTAGGACCGATCAATCCGTAAACTTCGCCGGGCTCGATGCGTAAAGAAACGTGATCGACAGCTCGCACCTTAGCCCCTCGAAAGGAGGGCACGAAATCCTTCACGAGATCGCTGACTTCGACTGCCGGAATATCGCTCATGTTCGGGGAGGCTATGCAGGGGATTTAGGAGGCGCAAGAATGGAGCGAGCAGAGAATCAGGGGAAGAGGCCGCGCGTCTGCTTCACCTTTGCCACCGTCTCCACTCCAGTCGCGAGTGCGCCGAGCCGCATGCCGCATTTCCGACGTTCACAGAAGCTGAGGAGGTTCTCAAAGGCTTCGTTGAGCTTCGTTTCGAGCTTCGTGAGGACCTCGTGCTTCGTCCAGCTGAAGCGCTGGAGATTCTGGACCCACTCGAAGTAACTTACCGTGACGCCGCCGGCGTTACAGAGGACGTCTGGGAGAAGGAAGATATCACCGCGCTCCTCGATGATGGCATCGGCCTCCGGGGTCGATGGGCCGTTAGCGGCTTCGGCGAGGATGCGGCACTGGAGCTTGCGGGCATTCTCGCCCGTGATGACCCGCTCCAGAGCAGCGGGGACTAATGCGTCGCACTTTTGCAAGAGGAGTTCGTCAGGGTTGATCGACTCGGCATCCGCGAAGCCTGCAACGCCGCCGGTCTCATCGACATGGGCTCTGAGGGCTTGGGGATCGATCCCCTTGGCGTTCCAGATCGCTCCAGAAATGTCGCTCACTCCGGTTACCTTCATGCCGTAGCCGCACATCGTGTCAACGGCATGTGAGCCTACATTTCCATATCCCTGCACTACTGCGGTAGCCTCAGTGATGGGGATTTTCAGCTTCGCGAGAGCTTGGGTTACAAGGAAGGCGACCCCATGGCCGGTGGCCTGATTACGGCCTTCTGACCCTTGCAGCTCTACGGGTTTCCCGGTGATGACTTCGGGAACAAAGCGTCCCTCGCGCGTCGAGTAGGTATCGAGAATCCACGCCATGTGCTGCGGGGTGGTGCCGACATCTGGAGCCATGACATCGATCTCAGGTCCGATAAAAGGTGAGATTTCTTGGGCGAAGCGCCGTGTCAGGCGCTCCTGCTCGCCCATGCTCATCGAGCGCGGATCACAAGCGATGCCACCTTTTCCACCGCCGTAGGGAAGTCCCATGAGGGCGCATTTCCAGTTCATCCACATTGCGAGAGCGGCCACTTCCCCGAGATTCACTTTCGGGTGAAAGCGGAGGCCGCCCTTGACTGGTCCACGCGAGAGGTGGTGCTGCACCCGGTGGCCGAAAAAGACCTTTGTGCTGCCATCATCCATCGTGACCGGGAGGCTTACGGTGATGAGTCGCTTGGGCCACTTACAGCGTTCGCGCACCCGCTGATCGAGTTCTAAGAACTCGGCGACGCGGTCAAACTGGGAGGCGGCCATCCCGAAAACCGGGTCGCGGAGGAGATCATCTTGCATGGCGAGAACGCTAACGGCTTTTAAAAAAGGAGCACGTCATTTCTCGGAGGGAACTCGCCTTTTGCGAGCTCCTGCTGAAGCTTCTTCCAGAAGCCGAAGAAGCCGGACTTCGCCAGCGGACGCAGCATCGCGTCTTCAGGGCGGAGCACGAGATGGAGGGTGATTTTTTCTGCTGCGAGCCTTTTTTCTAGAATCGGAAGCTGATCGTGGAGAGGGCCGATCTCGGGGCGGAGGGCGGTGACCTCGCGGAGGCCTTTCTCCTTCGCCCAAGATACTAAATCGGCGGTCATCGAGTAGTTGGTCTCGGTCTTATAATGAGCCTGAGCACGCCTAGCGGCATCTTGAATAGCGCCTTGGGTCCAGCTTCGTTGATGGTCCGATCCATCGATCTCGTCGAGACGCTTTCCATTTCCTGAGACGAGAATGGCCTCGGGTTTGAAGTGGGCTAGGGGAGAGGACTCGGGGTTGAGATCCTCGTGGTGAATCCAGAGGCCGCCGGAGTCGGGGATGTTGTCGCTGGGGAGGTCGGGTCGCGTGATTTCTGGACGGATGATATTCTCGGGCAGGAGGGCGACGGGGTTTTCCAGTAACTCCAGTCCAGTCGTGTCGAGAAGTTCGGCAGCGAGGTATTTCTCGATGTTCTTCCGCCGCGGGAGATAAGTTTTTCCCGCTGTCTGCAAGCCCGCGACCCAGCGCCACGAGAGGGTGTTCGAGGCGGGATCGAAATCGAGGAGATTTTTTTCGAAAAAGCGTGCTCCTTGCTCCCAAGGGAGGCGCTCGAGGTGGATCCAGTATCCCGCGAACCACATCCGCGCATGGTTATGGAGGTAGCCGGTGCGCGTCAATTCATCGGCGAAGTGATTCATCACCGCGATCGGGCCTCGGCCTGCCATCACGGCCTCCGCCTTTTCTGAAAAAGGTTCTTTGAAAGAGGCCTCGTATTCATCCCAGATGTGCGGGCGCAGTGAGAGCCAGCTTTTCCAATACGAGCGCCAGTAGATTTCCTGCGTGAACTTCTCGACCGTGGATCGGGCATATCTTGCCAAGGGAGCTTCGGCCACTTCCCACTCGGTTAAAAGGCGGTGCCGGATCGCGGGCGAGAGTCGCGAGACATTTCGATGGTCTGGCAGCACCGCATTGCGCTCGCGCGCGTAGGCTCCAGAGCGGGGAATGAAGTCCTGAAGAGCGGCGAGTGCTTCTTCGCGCGTTCCGGCGAATTCTGACATGCCGCACCTTCTCACCGATTTTAAAAGTCGCCATTTTTCTTATCGCCCAAGATCGTTCAGGCACGTCTTGCAAGCATGGCACGAAATGTGTTTTCTCCACCCATGCCTGCTATCAACCTTTCGTCCTACGGTATCGAAGCTCCTGTCGTCCTGCGGAATCTTCCGCCATCGGAGCTCTATATCGAGGCCATCAAATACGAGCCGACTTCTACGATCTCGGACGCAGGCGCTCTCATTGCTTATTCAGGAGAAAAGACGGGCCGCTCGCCAAAGGATAAGCGCATCGTTTCCAATCCTGAGTCCCGGGATGATATCTGGTGGGGTGACGTCAATATTGCGATCGATGAGGACACCTTCCTGACAAATCGTGAGCGCGCGATTGACTACCTTAACGTCTGCGAGCGGCTCTACATCGTCGATGCCTTTGCTGGCTGGGATCCGGAAGAAAAAATCAAAGTCCGGGTCATCTGCACCCGGCCTTACCACGCCCTCTTCATGCACACCATGCTCATCCGCCCGAGCGATGAGGAGCTTGAGGACTTCGGCGAGCCGGACTTCGTCATCTATAACGCGGGCCGCTTTCCTGCAAACCGCCATACTGAGGGGATGACCTCGAAGACCTCCATCGACGTCTGCTTTGAGGATAAGGAAATGGTCATCCTCGGCACCGAGTATGCCGGCGAGATGAAAAAAGGGGTCTTCACCCTGATGCATTACCTCATGCCTAAGAAGGGTCATCTTTCGATGCACTGCTCAGCCACTTCTGACCCGGAAACAAATCGCAGCGCCGTCCTCTTCGGTCTTTCAGGCACTGGGAAAACCACCCTCTCGGCAGATCCCAAACGCAAGCTTATCGGGGATGACGAGCACGTCTGGACCGAAAAAGGAATCTTCAATATCGAGGGTGGATGCTACGCTAAAGCGATCGACCTCACGGAGGAAAAAGAGCCTGACATTTTCAATGCTCTTCACTTCGGCGCTGTCCTAGAAAACGTCGTCTACGATAAAAAACACCGCGTTGATTTCTCTGACGTCTCTATTACGCAGAACACCCGGGGAGCTTACCCCATCGAGTTTATTAAAAATGCGCAAGTCCCTTGTGTCGCGGGACAGCCCACCGATATCATATTTCTCACCTGTGATGCCTTCGGCGTCCTTCCACCTGTCGCTAAGTTGACCAAAGCCCAAGCGATGTATCATTTTATCTCTGGCTACACCGCAAAGGTCGCGGGAACCGAGATGGGTGTGACTGAACCTACAGCTACTTTTTCGGCCTGCTTTGGAGCGCCCTTCCTCGTGATGCACCCCTCGCGCTACGCTGACCTATTGGCAGAAAAAATGGAGCGCCATGAAGTGAACGTCTGGCTTGTTAACACCGGCTGGAGCGGGGGAGGCTACGGGGCGGGATCGCGCATTAGCCTGAAATATTCCCGCGCTATCGTCGAGTCCATCTACGGCGGCGCCCTTGCCGGAGTGCAGACTAAAACTGACCCTTTCTTCGGCTTCGAGACCGTCACCGAGTGCCCCGGAGTCCCCGCAGAAGTCATGATCCCGCGCGATTGTTGGCAGGACTCTGCCGCTTACGACGCCAGCGCCAAAAAACTCGCTCATCTCTTCACCGAGAACTTCAAGCGCTATGCCGACGGAGCGAGCGAATCGGTCAAGGCCGGTGGTCCCGCTGCATCTTAACTAAGGCGTCGGTGGACTGCCGCCGAGGCCCTGACAATATTTTGGACTTACGCTAGAAAGACCTGAGCTGGGATGAATTTAAAACTGCGGCTTGCAGCCCTTGGGATTGCGATCGTCCCTTTGATAGACGGTGCCATTCAATTGATCGATGACGGTTTCCTCGTCGGGGCGCTGAAAATCCCTAGCATTTTAATTACGTTTGCTTTGGTGAGATATCTTCTCCAAGGGAAGAGATGGACTTTCGGTATCTCGGCAATTTTTCTCTCGCTGTTTCTATTGTTAGGGGGGCCGGCCATCATCTGTCTCGGATTTACGTCGGAGTTCTATCCGACTTGGAAGATTGTATCCTACTCGGTAGTCTTACTAATCTGTGCGGCGTCCCTCTATTTTCTCTTTGCTTCAAGGCCTAGGGTCACAGACAGCTAGGCAGATTTCTCTGGGCTGTTTCTTTTGACCAAAAGTCAGGTTTTTCAAGCGGAGTGAAGCCCGCGCTTTTAGAAAAAATCTGATCTAGTGGAAATCAGTCCTTGCGCTTAAGCTGGGGAAAGAGGACGACATCGCGGATAGTGGGAGCGCCGGTGAGAAGCATGATGAGGCGATCAATGCCGATGCCGATGCCACCCGCCGGAGGCATTCCATGTTCAAGGGCTTCGACGAAGTCTTCGTCGATCTCTTGGGCTTCCCCGCCAGACTGTTCCTGCAGGCGGCGGCGCTGAGTGTCGGGATCATTAAGCTCGGAGTAGCCCGGCGAGATTTCCTGCCCGTTAATGATGAGTTCGTAGACGTCGATAACACCGGGGTCCTCGACATTTTCCTTAGCGAGCGGAATCAACTTTGAGTCCACATGGGTGACGAAGCAGGGGTCAAAGGTGTGCTCTTCTATCAGCTTCTCAAAGACCTGCTGGGTCACTTCGTAGTCCTCTAGGTGATCGTGGATCTCGAGCTTAAATTCGGCTTTGGCCTTGGCTCGGCGATCTTCCGGAGTGAGTGCGAACCAGTCGTTGCCAGCCGCCTCCTTGATCAGCTCACGATAGGGGGCGCGCTTCCACGGGCGGCTCAGGTCGAGAGTGCGCAGGGGGTCGCCATTTTCATCGTAATGCTCGATTTGTAGGGTGCCGAAGAATTTTTCGGCAAGATGACAAACCATTTCTTCCACCAGGTCGGCCATGATTTCGAAGTCGCCGTAGGCTTGATAAGCTTCGAGCATGGTGAACTCCGGGTTGTGGCGGCGAGAGATGCCCTCGTTTCTAAAATTGCGATTCAGTTCGAAGACTTTCGTCAGGCCGCCTACGAGAAGGCGCTTAAGATGAAGCTCCGGGGCAATCCGCATTGTCAGGTCCATCCCAAGGGCGTTGTGATGAGTTTCGAAAGGCTTTGCCGCGGCTCCGCCAGCAACATCGTGAAGCATCGGAGTTTCGACTTCGAGGTAGTCACGCTCGTGTAGGAAGCTCCGGATCTCCGCGACGATCTTTGAGCGCATGATGAAAAGATCGGCGCTCGATTGGTTCGACATGAGATCGAGATGCCGCTTGCGATACTTGGTCTCGCGATCAGAGAGGCCGTGCCACTTATCGGGCATGGGCCGAAGGGCCTTTGAGAGAACGGTGAGGGAGCCGGTCTTGACCGAGGGCTCACCTTTTCCGGTGGTGAAAGTCATGCCAGAGATGCCAACCCAATCGCCGAGATCGAGCAGCTTATAGGCGGACCATTCGAGGTCGCTTAGCTCCTTCTTATTAAGATAGATCTGGATGCGTCCGTGAGCGTCACCGAGGGTGGCGAAAACGGATCTTCCCATGTCGCGGATGGCGAGGAGACGGCCCGCGATCGTCACCGAGCGATCGTCTGCGAAGTCAGCCTTGAGAGCGCCCGGAGTAGTCGTTGTTTCAAACTTCAAGCCAAAGGGATTAATTCCCAGTTCTTTAAGTTTGGTGAGCTTATCGCGGCGCACGGCTATCAGTTCCTCTTCAGTCGATTGGGGGGATTGGGATGTCGGTTCCTCGCTCATTTCTGGCGGGACTTTAGGATTCAGACGTCGAATGAGAAGGGAAATTCGCGCCGACCCTATCCAAGCGTAAAACTATACGAGATTTTCCTTGTCGTTTCAGGGCAAATTGTTGCAATGTTCATCATATTCACATTTTGGGGGGGACAGCAGCCCTGATCGGTTTTTTCGGAAGTCGGCGGGGCTGCTGCATGTCCGGGGGGTGCGCTTTTCGAGCGAAGCGGTGAGTTGCCGCTTATCGGAGGCCCGAATTTTTGAGAGTCTTGGCCAGTGAGCGAGAGAAATTTAGTGGCGCAGTTGCGCGAAGCGATTCATCAGGCGCGAGCAAGGGTCTACCGGGTGGGCGCGCCGACCCCGCTTCAGTCGATGGCGATTGAGGGGGTGTCGCGGCCGGTCTGGGTGAAGCGTGAGGATCTCGGACCGGTGAAGGCTTACAAATGGCGAGGTGCTTATAATGCGATGGCCTGCCTGAGTCCTGAGGAACTCGCGCACGGGGTCTGCGCTGCTTCGGCCGGTAATCACGCCCAAGGGGTAGCGCTCGCTGCTCGCTCTCTCGGCTGCGAAGCCCGGATCTTCATGCCTAAACCAACTCCCCTTGTGAAGCGCAAGGCCGTGATCTCGCACGGCGATGGAAGAGTCACGATCGAGCTGGTCGGGGATAGTTTTTCGGAAGCGCAGGCTGCTGCGCTCCGCTTTGCCAGCGAGTTCAAGTCTACCTTCATTCCGCCCTACGACTCGCTGGAGACGATGGGAGGGCAGGGGACGCTAGCGGATGAAATTTTCACCTCAGGAGAGGGGCCCTTTGACCGCGTCTACGTCGCTATCGGAGGAGGAGGCCTTGCTTCCGCAGTAGCCTCATGGCTTAAAAGCTCTTGGCCCGGAGTGAAAATCATCGGGGTCGAGGGCGTCGAGCAAGCATCGATGAAAGCTGCTATCGAAAATGGCGGCCCGACCTACCTTGAATACGTTGATTTGTTCTGCGACGGCACTGCGGTAAACCAAGTCGGCGAGCTAACCTACGAGATTTGTCGTACTCAGCTTGATGAAATCATCACGGTGACGAATCAAGAAGTCTCGTGTGCGATCAAGAGTCACTGGGATGGGCTGCGGGTCATTCCTGAACCGAGCGGGGCGATGAGCCTTGCCGGTTTTCAGCAGCAGCATCGGGAAGGGAAAATAGGCCCTTATGAGAAGATTCTCACCATTCTGTGCGGAGCTAACATGGATTTCGCGAAAGTGGCTGAGATTTCTCGCCAGGCGGGTGTCGCCACGAAGCAGAAGCGCAGCTGGCGCATCGCGATTCCTGAAGAGAAGGGCTCGCTAGCCCGGCTCCTCACTGATCTTCCCGCGGACATCTCGATCATTGACCTTCAATACGGGCGGCGCGCCATTGAGCCCCAGCTCCCAGTCCTATCTCTGGAAGTCCCGGAGGCTGCGGAAGAGGCGTTTGGCAAATGGATCGCGCAGCGGGAGGATCACGTCACCGAGGTGAGTGGCAAGGCGGAGGCAAGCTATCGCGTTATCCCCTTCACGCCATCGCTCTATCGAGCCCCGCTTTTTGTGGAGGTGGAATTCCCCGAGCGCGCGGGAGCCCTTTTAGGATTTATGACGATGGTGAGCCCGAGCGCGAGTCTTTGTTATTTCAACTACACCTATTCTGGCGAACGAGTGGGTCGCGCTCTGCTCGGGCTAGATTTCGAGAGTTCAGAAGCCCGCGAGGAGGCCCGCCCGCTCGTTCTCTCCCGTGCTGGTAACACCGTGCGAGCGGTTCGTGAGGTTACCATTAGCGCTGCTGAATAGGCACTGCTTTTTACTCCGATCAGGTCGATCGTGATCTTGTGGAATGTGGGAGAGGGTGTAGCTTCAAGGCATGGCAACTGTCAGACTTTCTGGAACAATTCTCGGGCCGCTGGATGATGGTCGAGCCCTCAGGGCGCGGCTTCTTTTCCTGCTCTATAATGCCGGCTGGGACATTAATAATTCGAATGGAAACGAGCGCATCACGCTCGCGAATATCGAGGAGAAAATTATTGAGTCGCACGCCTTTGTCTTCACTCCCGCAGCTACGCTTGAGGATATGTTTAAAGCGGTCTCGATTTTCGTGGGCTACCAGACTCTCGATGAGAATCTTTCCGGTAAGCCAACGGTCATCCTCAATACCGATTTTTCTTGGGATCCTCTTTTCACTCTTCTTCAGCGAATGCGTGAACTCGGAACGATCAAGCAGGATTACCGTGAGTTCTTGATCAGTGCGACTTCGGCGGAGGGCGTTATTGAGTGCTTAGATGTCGCTCGCTCTGTTGGCCTTCCTGATGCGGCACGCGAGGAGATTGAGGACGCTATTGAGACCGTGCCTGATGACATTCCCGCGCCAAAGGATCTGCGTGGAAGCGTCTGTGTCTTCTGCTCAGCGACGCTCGAGGATCCTTCTTACCTCGCCGATGGTGAAGCGCTGGGCAAGATGCTGGCGGACAATAAATACGGATGTGTTTCTGGAGCAGGAAAGAGCGGGATCATGGGCGCGGTCGTGCGTGGGTCAGTCAATGCCGGAGGCTGGACTGCTGGCTCGAACGTCCCCCATATTATCAAGCTTGAAGGCCTTCCAGACGGGCTCTCACAGTTCTGGCTGCGACCTGATATCTATACTCGGATGGAGGTGATGATCGAGAATTCCGATGCCTTCGTCATCTTCCCTGGGGGAGCCGGGACGGTTCAGGAGCTTCTCGCGCTGATGATTTTTATTCAGCAAAAGAATCCTCTTATGGACGGAAAGCCAGTCATCATTTTCAACCGCCGGGATGTGGAGGGAAGTGGATTCTGGGATCTGCTTCTCCCATTGCTGGAGGCGACTTGTGAGAAGGTGACCTATGTCGTTGCCGAGACTCTCGAAGAGATTCAAGAGTGCGTCGAAGAAGGTTTGGGGAAACTGGTGGGCTAGATGCCGCGCAGTTCGCGACTTGAGTCACCTACTTTACTGCTCTTGACGCCGAGCCTTTTGAGGAGGCCGACGTAGAGTTCACTGAGCTCTCCGCCACGGGATTCGAGGTGGCGGCCAGTCTTAAGTTGGCCATTTCCTCCTCCGCCCAGAATGATGGGGAGGTCCTTTGGGGAGTGCGTATTGCCATCGCGGATTCCAGAGCCGAAGAGGACCATGGAGTTATCAAGGAGGGTGGCATTTCCCTCCGGAATTTCCTTCATGCGCTGAAGCATGTAGGCATATTGCTCGGTGTGCCACGTATTGATGCGCTCGTATTGATCGAGCTGATTTTTATCTCCCTTGTGGTGGGAGATCGAGTGGTGACCACCGCTGACGCCATCGAGGAACGAAAAGTTTTTTCTTGAGACAGCATTGCCGAACATGAAGGTAGAGACGCGGGTCGAGTCCGTCCAGAAGGCGAGGACCATGAGATCCATCATGAGGCGTGCGTGCTCAGTAGCGTCGATCTTGATGCGCGAGCCGAGATCATTATCGCGGCGGCCACCGGAAGCCTTTTTGATTGCCCTATCGAGAATCTCGAGCTGAGAAAGGGCGGCGGGAGTCAGCTTTTGACCCGAGCCTACCTTTGAAGCCTCATTTTCCATGCGACGTTCCACTTCACGAACGCTCTCGAGATATTGCTCTAGCTTGTGCGAATCCTCTTTTCCTAAGCTGCGCTTGAGGCTCTTGGCGTCCTCTAGGACGATGTCCAATACCGATTGGTCAGATGCTGCGGCGCGTTTTCCGGTCTTGTCGCGGTTCCGGAAAAGGCGGTCGAAGGCGATGCGCGGGTTGATCTCGCAGGGGAGGGGGACATCCGGCTTTTTCCAAGAAATGTGTGAGCCGTAGAGGCGGGTGAGATTGACATTGCGATCGACTCCGGGACTGACCGGCTCGGTGCCTAGCTCCATTGATGGAAGACGGGTGTCTCGCCCGATGGCCTCGGCAGCAATTTGGTCGATGGAGATTCCATTAGCGCTCACATTCGAGCCTTGGGTGGCTTCGATGGTGGTGCAGGTAAGCCAGGAGGCTGATTTGTAGTAGTGGCCATCGCCAGTTTTTGAGGGGGAGTTCCGTAGTCCGGAAATGACGGTGACGTTATCCTTAATCTGCTCTAGTGGGCTAAGGATCGGCGAGAGCTTAAAATTTTTCCCTTTTCCGCTTGGGGTCCACTTATCTGGGCGCACTCCATTAGGCATGAAGAGGCAGGCCATGCGGACGGGGTCGCTCGAGGCGGCCGCGCTTTGGCCGTAGGCCGCCATCGGTCGCATTGCCTCGAAAAAAGGGAGGGCGAGAGTCGCCCCCATGCCCTTCAGGGTTTGGCGGCGGGAGAGTTGCCAGCGATTTGATTGGATATTAGCCATGTATAATGTGGGTTGAGAAAAAGGGGGGTGGAGCCTATTCGCTGCGTAGCGATGATATACCTTAAATGGGAAATCGGCGAATGCCAAAGGAATCGTCTTTTGATTGAGTCATCCCTATTTTGGCAGTTTTCTCTGGCGCAGACTCAGGATCGGGTGGTGGACGCTACCGCGAGCTCGAGCGATTCAAGAAGGGCCGGGAGTTGATGACGGCAAAAATAAGATCGTGCATTTGATAGTTCTTTTGGTCGAGGCCAGCGACGATTTTGGCAACGACGGCTTCATCATAGTATTCGAGTCCGCGGCCAGTGGAATAGGAGATCATTTTGCGGATCATATTACTGGCAAATTTTTGCCTGCCGAACATGACGAGCGCTTTAAGCTCGGCGGGGGTGGAAAATTCGATGTCACCTGGGAGGACCGCGTGGCTATCGATGGGTTTCCCGTTGGCATCTTTTTCGCGCCAGCGTCCGATGGCGTCAAAATTCTCGAGCCCGAAGCCAAGGGGATCAATGCGGGCATGGCAGTTCGCGCAGGAAGCTTTTTCGCGGTGGGCCGCAAGCTGTTCTCGGAAGGTCAGGCCTCCGGCTTGGGTGTCATCTTCAGGAAGTTCTCCGGCGTCAGGCGGAGGGGGTGGAGCAGGGTCGCCGAGGAGGGAATCGAGAATCCAGACGCCTCGGTGCACCGGGCTGGTGCGGAGAGGGAGGGAGGTGGAGGTGAGGATCGCACCCATGCCAAGGACTCCTCCTCGATTCTTATCATGCAGGGCTACCTTTCGGAGCTTCTTTCCGCTGACCTCTTCTTTCAGGCCGTAGTGGTGAGCGAGCTTTGCGTTTGCGAAGGTGTAGTCGCTATCGATCAGCTCGGTGATGGGGCGGTTTTCGCGTAGAATATAGGAGAAGAACTCGACGCCCTCATAATACATCGAGCGGCGGAGTTCTCGGTCGAATTCAGGGAAGCGCTTCGCATCGGGGTCAACCTCATCGATCATTTTCTCAAAGCCGAGCCATTGCCCGGCGAAGTGCCTTGAAAGGGCGGTCGACTTAGGGCTCGCGATCATCCGGAGGGCTTGCTCCTTAAGGACCGCAGGGTCGGTAAGTTGCCCGGCGTCGGCGACCCGGAAGAGCTCGCGATCCGGCATGGACGACCAGAGAAAATATGAGAGCCGGGTGGCGATCTCGAAGTTTGTCAGGGGCCATTCTTTTTTACCGTCTTGATCATGTTCGGCGCGGAAAAGAAAGCGGGGATTAATAAGAAGGGCGGTCAGGGGCGCGCGCAGGGACTCTTTGAAGTCGAGGCCTGCCTGCTCACCTCGCGCAAAGGCCGAGAGGAGGGGGGCCATGTCGTCCTCGGTGACACGGCGGCGGTAAGCAAGGGTGGCATGATAGGAGAGGACTTTTTCCGCAGTGGCCTTAGCCTCCTCCGCGTTTCTGGGGGTCGCGAAGATGACTTTCTTTTTGAGGTTTGGTGATTTGTAGACGGTGGCGACGACTTTTTTAGCGGCCGCAAGATACTTTTCAAGAAGGGTGGGTGAGGAGAAAAGGGCGTCCGCCATGTTATCGAAGCCCTCCCCGCCTGCGCCGTCGGCGGGAAAATTCCGACCGGGGTTGAAGTCCACCCCGAAGAGGTCACGAACGGTCAAGTTATACTCATTCCGATTCAGCCGCCGTAGGGTGGTGCGGCCTGCTCGTTGAGGAATTTTACCGGATTTGATGCGGTCTGCGACTCCTGAGAGGGCGTCGATCAGCTGCTGGCGCTCGGCGGCAGTCGGGAGGACATCCTGATCGTCTGGAGGCATTTCGCCGTGTTCCACTTGATCGATGATATTCTCGAGAAATTTGTGCTTTTTAAAGGCGTCATCGAGCGAGTTAAGATCGTGCAGGGTGATGCCGCCTTTTTGCTTTTCCTCGCCGTGACAGGAGATGCAGTGTTTCTCGAAGATCGGTTTGGTAGCCTTTGAGAATTCATCCGCAATGGCGCTCGTGAGCAAGATCGGGAGGAGAATAACGTAACGGAGATAATACATTGAGAGGTTCTTTAGGTAGCGGTATTGATGCTAATTGGGAAGCAGACATTGTCAAAAATGTGACAGATCCCTCGTTCTCTCCAGTCCAGCGGAATTCAGAAAGCGCGCCCCCGGATGGATTAACAGGTGTTGCCAGATTTCGAGGGACCCAAAAAGGCCGCTCTCCTAAGAGAGCGGCCGTTAGAAAACTAAAGCGACTAGTCGCTGGTCACTACCACTTCTGGGAGCGGGAGTGGTGGAAGTAAGATTCGGCACCAAGCTCGGGAGGGAACTCGCTTAGGCCCTCAGCAGGATTCATCTCAATCCGGTCATCAGAACCACACGAGGTGTAGGGGGGCTTGAAGGTGCCATGGTAGGTCGGGCAGTGGAAGGTGAAGAGCTCATAGAAGCCGTAACCCATGCGGCGGAACATGCGGCGGGTGCCATCAACAACTCCGAATGAGTAGCCGGACATGCGGCCGTCGACCTCCTTCTTGCGAACAATCTGCTCAGGAATTTCCATGATACCGTAGAGGATGTTACTTACGGCGCGCCCCAACTTGCGGGTCGAGGTGTATTTGGATCCAGGAGGCGCTTGGATGTCTCCGAAGACGGGCGCAGCCAGTCCGAGGGCGAGTGTGATCAGTAGGAGCTTTCTCATTACATTGATAAGAACACCGAAATTCGTGGGCCTTGGCAATGGAAAATTGCTCTTCTTTCTTGAAGAGGTTTTTTCTGAGATCTCAAAACCGGGCGTCATTGAGGGTTGTCATCGAGAATCTTCTTATTAGAGTCGCGCCTCTTCTCATGTTTCTGATGCTCCCCCTTCTACGACCTATCTACCCGTTGCTTTTCTTGGTAACTTTTCTCTTTGTGGTTCCTGTTCAAGCGCAGGAAAGCTATCTCGCTGCTGAAGCGCACAGTGGCAAGGTTCTCCTTGAGCTTAATGCCGATGTTAAGCGTCCGGTTGCTAGTTTGGCAAAGATCGCTGCGGCGATGGTGGTGCTCGACTGGTCTGAGCTCAGCGGTTCCGGAATGGGTCAGCGGGCCGTGGTTCCCCGGGAAGCTGCCTATTTGGGAGGCTCTAACCCGATGGGGATGGTCCCGGGCGATCAGATTGCTCTTCGTGACGCGATGTATTCCATGCTTCTCGGTTCTGATAATGTGGCAGCGCACACTCTGGCCGACCACGTGGGCCGCTCGATTATCTCGCGGACCGGCGGCCGGAGCCCGGTGGCTGCTTTTGTCAGTGAGATGAATAACCTATCGCGCGCGATCGGGATGAAGCGCACCAAATTTGTCAATCCTCACGGGATGGATCTCGCCAACCAGAGAGGGAAGTCGACCGCTCGCGATATTGCCCGCCTCTCAATCTATGCCATGAGGAACACCGGCATGCGTTACTACGTGAAGCAGAAGTCGCGCAGCATCGGCTTTTACCGCGGAGGAGTCCGCCGGGGATTTAAGATAAAAAATACTCATGATCTCGTTGGTTCGATGGGTGTTGATGGGATCAAGGCTGGAAATACCCTTCTCGCGGGGCCTTGCCTTGCGACAAGCGCGGTGAAGCCGAATATCATTCAGAAGATGCCGAATGGAAGCACCCAGCTAACTCCGCGAAATCTCATCGTCATTGTTTTAGGAAGTCCGGATCGCTTCGGCCGCACCCGATCTCTTATCGAGCAGGGTTGGCCCCGCTATGAAGCTTGGAGTCAGCAAGGCCGCCCGGTGGTAGATCAGGCGCGGGAACTGCTCGTGGTCCCTAAATTTTAAACCTTTTCTTAGTCAAAAACATCCTCCAAACACAAATCATGCGAATCGGAATTCTTAATAGCGGGGGCGACTGCCCAGGGCTGAACGCGGTCATCCATGGGGTGGTTGGCGCGGCGTCGGCGATGGGTGGCGAAGCGGTTGGCTTTTACGATGGATTCGAGGGTCTTCTTGATCCTGAAAATGGTCACGTTTTTTTGACTCCACGGGAAACTGAGGGAATTCTGAAACTAGGCGGCACCATCCTCGGAACGACCAATAAGGGCAATTTCGCTGCTAAAGTCGGTGAAGGAAATGTCTCGGCCGTTCCGCAAGACATCGTTGATCGGGCAAAGGCGACGCTCGATCAGCTGAAGGTCGATGCTCTCGTTGTCGTAGGTGGTGACGGGTCGCTCACGACCGCACAGCAGCTCTACGAGCAGGGCTGGCCCATCATCGGGGTGCCTAAGACGATCGATAACGATCTTCAGGCGACCGCGATGACCTTCGGGTTCGATAGTGCGGTGCAGTGCGTCGTTGATGGGCTCGACCGACTTCAGACTACGGGTCAGAGTCATAAGCGCGTCATGGTTCTGGAAGTGATGGGGCGTCACGCTGGCTGGATCGCCCTGTGGGGTGGGATGGCGGGAGCGGCAAATGTCATTCTCGTGCCTGAGATTCCTTTCTCTTATGAAAAGGTCGCTGAGAATATCAAGATGCGTGAGTCGCAGGGTTATACTAGCTCACTCGTCGTCGTGGCAGAAGGTGCCAAGAGCCCGGAAGGTCTCATCTCGACGATTGATGATAATGAGGGCGGTGAAGTCCGTCTTGGGGGGATGGGAGAACAAGTTGCCGCGGGCATTGCTAAGCTGACCGGGAAAGAAACTCGCTGCACTACGCTCGGCCACGTTCAGCGCGGCGGTGCCCCGACGTCGCTCGACCGCATCCTCGGTATTCGTTTTGGTGCGATGGCGGCGCAGCTCGCGAAGGAGGGAGCCTTTGGACAAATGGTGAGTTACCAGAGCTACCATGTCGGATCAGTCTCGATTAAGGAAGCGGTGACGAAGCTTCGTCTCGTGGAGCCGAATTCTGAGGTTGTTAAGGCTGCTCGTGCCATCGGGGTCTGCTTCGGGGACTAAACAACTGGCATCATGAGTAAGCTTCTCGAACTCCTTCGCCAGAATGCGCGCCTTTCTCTCGAAGAGCTCGCTGCGGAAACGTCATCGACTCCAGAAGAAGTCGCCGCTGAGATTGCCGATCTTGAAAAAGAGGGCGTCATCAGGGGTTACCAGACGATGGTCGATCCCGCGCAGCTCTCGAGTCGCGCGGTGACTGCCTTCATCGAAGTTCGGCTGACTCCCGAGCGGGGCGGTGGATTCGATCGTCTCGCGCGCCGCATCGCCCGCTTCGAGCAGGTGAAGAGCTGCTACCTGACTAGCGGCGGCTTTGATCTCCTTGTCCTCGTTGAGGGCGAGGACTTGATGGGCGTGGCGAACTTTGTCGCGGAGCAGCTCAGCCCTCTAGAAGGGGTGGTTTCCTGTGCGACCATCTTCCGCCTGAAGTCCTATAAAGAAAACGGTTTCTTCTACGGCGGAGAAGAGAATCCCGAGCGACTCCCGGTATCACCCTAGATGAATATCGAGGCTAAACTAGCGGACCACCTCAAAGCGATTCCTCGCTCTGGGATTCGCGATTTTTTCGAGCTCGTGATTGGCCGGGATGACGTCATCTCGCTCGGGGTGGGGGAGCCTGACTTCGTAACGCCATGGCGCATCCGCGAGGCCGCCATTCTTTCCTTGGAAAAAGGCGAGACGAGTTACACTTCGAACCTCGGTCTCCTCACGCTGCGGAATGAGATCTCGAACTATGTCGAAGATTTCTTCCACGTCAGATATGAGGGCGCTTCGGAGGTGCTCATCACGGTGGGCGTCTCCGAGGCTCTCGATCTCGCCCTCAGGGCCCTTTTAAACCCGGGCGATGAGGTCATCTTCCACGAGCCATGCTATGTTTCCTATTCGCCGAGCATCGTGATGGCCCACGGAGTGCCGGTAGGTGTGGCGACCAAGAAAGAGGATGATTTTTCGCTGAAGCCGGAAGCCCTCGCCGCCGCCATCACTGAAAAAACGAAGATCGTGATGCTTAACTTCCCCACCAACCCCACCGGGGCGGTCGCGAGCCGCGCGGATCTCGAGGGGATCGCCCAGCTCTGCGTGGAGCATGATCTCATCGTTCTGAGCGATGAGATCTACAGCGAGCTGCGCTACGATGAGGGCGAGCACCTGAGCATCGCGACTCTCCCCGGGATGCGCGAGCGCACCATCCTCCTGCACGGTTTTTCCAAGGCGTTCGCAATGACCGGTTTCCGGCTTGGATATGCCTGCGCTCCACCCGCTCTGATCGAGGCGATGATGAAGATCCACCAATACGGCATTCTCTGCGCGCCTATCACGAGCCAGATGGCTGCGCTCGCTGCGCTGAAAGGGGGCGAAGAACTCTATGCCCCGATGAAAGAGGAATACCGCGCCCGCCGCGATTTCCTCGTCTCTCGCCTCAATAGAATGGGAATCGAGTGCCACTCACCGGGGGGCGCATTTTACCTCTTCCCAGATATCAGCAAGTTCGGACTCACGAGCCAGGAATTCGCGATGAGGCTGCTGGAAGCGGAGCAGGTCGCCGCGGTGCCCGGCACGGCCTTTGGAGAATGCGGTGAGGGCTTCCTGCGCTGCTGCTACGCCACGGGAATGGATGATTTAAAAGAAGCGATGATCCGCATGGAGCGATTCATCAATACGCTCTAGAGATAATGAAAGAACAGCTGGCCGAGTGGCGAAAAGACCGCACCCTTGCTCATGTCGTGCCTTTCGGGGTGTTCATGGTTTTCCTTCTCCTTAGCCAATTTATGGGTGAGGCAATGCTTTGGGAACACGATAATGCGCCGTGGTATCGGCACTGGCCTGAGCAGCTTTTTTACCCCATTCAGGTCGTTATTACCTCGTTGACGCTCGCGTTCTTTTGGCACCACTACGAGTTTAAGTGGTCGAATAAAGTCTGGATCGGAGTGATGGCGGGCTTCGTGGGCATCGCCTTTTGGCTCCTCCCGACAACGCTTTACGATCACTGGGGAATGACCGGCAAACCGGAAACCTTTTTCGAAAAGCTTCTCGGGCTGGCACCGCGTAAGGATGGCTTTGATCCCTATGTTTTCGAGTCCCTGTCCGCGCAGATCTTCTCGCTGGTGATGAGGGTCCTTCGTGCCGTGGTTATTGTGTCTCTTGTTGAGGAGATCTTCTGGCGTGGCTTTCTGATGCGCTTCCTCCTCGATATGGACGGAGATTACTGGAAAGTTCCTTTCGGAAAACCGGCTCTTATTTCGTTTGTGGTAGTTACTCTCGCCTTCACCATCGCCCACGCCCCGATCGACTACCTCGGTGCCTTCATCTACGGATCTCTCACTTATGGCGTAGCCGTTTGGACTAAAAGTCTTCTCGCTTGTGTCGTCATGCATGGGGTCGCAAATGCCTCACTTGCAGTCTATGCCCTCTCATACGGGAAGCTGGGAATGTGGTAATGTTTTTTTTGAGATTGGCGGACAATAGACATTAGTGCAGACCTTCGTTCGATGAGTGCTCCCCCTACTCCTATGACCCGCAAAGAAGCGCGCAAGCGGATCGGCTTGGGTCGGCGGGATCGTGTAGCTGATTACCTCCCAAGGTGGTTAGAAGCAGAGGAGCGGCTAGCGCTCTTAGTGGTGCAGACCAACGATCTCGAACAGCGCGCAAAATATGACGCTGATTTAACTTCCCTCCGCGAAGTCATCCAGACGCTTAAAGATACTCCCGAGCGCGCCCGCCCGTCATTTGGGGGGTGGATCTGGGCCGTTGTCGTTCTCTCTCTCTTCGGCGCTGGCTTCGTTGGCTACAAAAATTGGGTCGGCTTTGGCGGCTCACGCCCGGCGCAGATTTCCATCGAAGCTGAAAAGGAATCCTTCGAGCAAGCGCTCGAAAAGCGACGCTGGGAGGAAGCCGAAGAAACGGTCGCTCTTTTAAAAACCGAGGGGGTAGAGGTAGCCTGGCTTGAAGAAGCAGCCCAAAAAATTACCCAAGGTCAGGATGAAGAACGTGGTCAGCAAGTAGGCTTCCTAATTGGAAATGCCCAAGCGGCGCTGGAAGCTGGACGTCTTACTGAGGCCCTTGAGTTCTGCGAAGAGGTCGATGAGCTTCAGCCTAATCACCCGAAAATTAAGGAACTAAGAAGCTTGATTTCTGAGGGCCGTCGTCAGGTGAAAAGTCTCCTCGTCATCAAAGCGATCCGGAAGTCGATCAGCGGGGGCGAATTGAATCTGGCCGAGAAAAATCTCAAGGAGCTTGTGAAGATTCATCCAGAGCACCGTGAGATTCCCATCTTGCGCGAGCGCCTCAGCGAAGAGCGTCTCCGGATTGAAAAAGATCACGCTGAGGCTAAGGATCTTCTTGCCCAAGCACGCGTTCTAGATGAAGGCGTCTACTCGGTCGAGGCTCTCAAGCTACTCGAGGAAGCGATGCGCCTCGACCCGAACCAAGAGGTCCGCGATCTTTATAAGAAGATGTCGACCTATGGTCGCGTGATCCGCGTCCCGGCTGAATTTAAGACAATTGCGGAAGCGATCGAAGCCGCTCGCGACAAGGACCGTATTCTTATCTCAAAAGGAACCTACCGGGAGTCCCTCATCATCCCGCCTGGGATCGAGCTCGTGGGTGAGAGTCGCAAGTCAACGATCTTAGAATATGAAGGGACGAAAGGCTCAGTCGTGACCCTTAACGAATCTGGTAAAAAGGTGAGGCTGGCCTCGCTAACCCTCCGTCATCAGGGGATTGCGAATGACGAAGAGCGCTTTCCCGTCATTGTCGTCAGCAGCGGCAGTCTGCAGCTCGAGGACGCCGCTATCAAAAGTGCCAGTGGACATGGCCTCGCAGTGATTGGAGGAGGGTCGGCCCAGCTCGCCCAATGCGATATTACCAAATCAGGCTGGGATGGAGTGGCCGTGCGCGGAGAGCAATCTAGGGTCACTTTGGACAATGTCAGCTCGCGGGAGAATCTCCACCACGGGATCGACTTCTGGGGCGGGGCTTCAGGGAAAATCACCTCTAGTCAGTTTCTAAAAAATGGCCGAGCGGGAGTGGCCATCCTAAGTCCTACAACGAGATTCTCAATCACCTCGACCCGTATCGAGGGTAATCGTGAAGTGGGCCTCCTGATCTCCGGCGCGCCCGAAGTCCTCGTCGATCAATGCGACGTTCAGCGCAATCAGCTGGGAGGCATCTTAGTGCAGGATAATTCCCGACTTGTCACCTTGATCGGGAATACCGTCACCAAGAACGGAGAAGCCGGAATCGTTATCGAGAAGGGGGTCGGAATCGCGACCTACCAGTCGAACGTCGTGGAGAAAAATACCGGGAAGCAGCTTTGGAAAAACGCCACCTTCGTGAAGCTCGAAGTCCCGGAGACCGAAACACCTCCCGCCCCCGCACCCCCACTTCTGGAAACAGAGTAGCGGCTACTCTCGCGCGAATCATTCAACTTAGGGGAGGGACCTTCCTTTAAATCCCCAGATTTTTAGTAGTGGATTCGATCACACAAGCAGCGCTCGGTGCCGTCGTCGGGGAACTCGTTCTCGGTAAAAAAATTGGCTGGAAGGCTTCCGCGTGGGGTCTCTTTTTTGGAACTCTGCCGGATCTTGATGTTCTCGTCTCTCCCTTCCTCGATGAAGTCACGCGGCTGCACTGGCACCGCGGAATCTCGCACTCGATCTTCATGATGATAGTGGCGACGATCGTCTTAGCAAAGCCGCTCTCCCGGATTCATCGCAAAGCGGGGGTCACTACGAAGGAGGCTGGCGGCTTCGTTTTTCTCGCTTGGAGCACCCACGTTCTCATCGATGTTTTTACGACTTACGGAACCCAGATTCTCGAGCCTTTCTCCGATCGGCGCTTCGCGCTCAATAACTTCTTCATCATCGATCCGCTCTTCACCCTGCCTCTACTTGGCTGTTGTTTAGCGGTGGCTCTGCGTTGCCTGAGGGTTCTCATGGGGAAGAGCGAGACGACCGCCATCCCCTCCGCTGCGGCCTCCCGTGCGTTGGTTCTGAGCGGGACTTATCTTGCCTTTAGCTTAGTGATGAAACTCTGGGCCGTCGGGTCGATCTCGGATCTCGCGGCTAAGGAGCTTACTGATGCCAAAGTCATCGCGGTCGCGCCCACCCCTCTTAATACGATTCTCTGGCGGGCGCTGATCGAGACCGATGAAGGCTACTTCGTGAAATTCTGGTCACCTTTTGATTCCGAGGAAACGGGCTACGACTACTTTGCCAAGAACCATTACCTCGCCGAACCCTTTGAGAACGAGAAACTCTTCGAAGCACTTCAGTGGTTCTCCCGAGGCCACTGGGTCGCGCGCAGGAGCCCGGAAGGGAAAATTATCTTTATCGACATGCGCTTTGGCGAAATGCGGAACCGCGAGCACCAAGTTCTCCTCCCGATGTTCCAGTGGCACCTCTCCTATGACGCGGAGGGGAACTTTCAAGCTCCGTCCTACCGACCGCGCGATCTCGATGTCCGCGGCGCTTTGCAACTCATCTGGCTTCGTCTCCGAGGTCACACCAGCGAGTGGGAAGGAATGAAAGCATTTTGAAAAAGAAGGGACGTCTCCTCGCAATCGGCGATGTTCACGGCTGCCGTGTCGCCCTTAAGAAACTCCTCAAGTTGGTCGAGCTGAGAAAGGAGGACACCGTGGTCATGCTCGGCGACTACGTTGATCGCGGACCGAACTCGAAGGGAGTGATCAGCGACCTTCTTAAGTGGAAGTGGGAAGCGAAGCTCGTTATCTTAAAAGGGAATCACGAGCTCATCATGGAGCGCGCCCCGCTCTCACGGACCCATGAGGGTTACTGGCTTGAAGTCGGGGGAGAGGAGACCCTCAATTCCTACGGGGGTCATCTAAAAATGGTGCCGAAGAAGCACTGGAAATTCATCAAGGAAGCCCGGCCCTATTACGAGACGGAGGACTTCATCTTTGTCCACGGCGGCTTATCCCCTAATAAGGCCCTAGAGGATCAAGATCTGGAAGAAGTGTGCTGGAGACGTTTTCGCGATGCCAAGGCGCACTTCTCCGGTAAGACCGTCATCTGCGGCCATACTGTCCAGCGGAAGGGGCTGCCAATCGATAAAGGACACAGCATCTGCATCGACACCGCAGCCTGCCGCAGTGGCTGGCTCACTTGTCTTGATGCCGGAAGCGGGCGGTTCTGGCAGACCAGTGAAAATGGCGATGTCCGCACCGGGAAACTCCCGCGCAAACTCCGCAAATTAAGAAAGAAATCGTACTAGGACTTCTTTCGAGCGAGGAAGTTCACCGAGCGGCAGAGCTGGAACCAAGCCGCCAAACTGAGCAAGAGAGTGACCGCGAAGGTCCCGAGCGCGAATTGATGGGTCGGCTTGCTCAGATCCTTAGGCATCTCGCCGCCCAGCCATAGAATGAGGGCGGCGACTTGGCTCAGTAGGAGGCCCACGCAGAACGCGAAGAAGACCGGGCGCCAGACCGCGCTCGCCATTGAGAGACCGGGGTTCCTTTTCACCTGAAGATTCCAGAGTCGAGCCCAGCCAAAAATGGCGGTGAATGACCAGAACCCGTTGACAAGCGGAAGAAGCATGATGCTGACCGCCCTAATCCCCGTGATCCGCGCCCCCAGAATGCTCATCATATCCCACGCTCTTCTCAGCACGATGAAAGAAAAAACGAGCCACAGAAGAAGAGAGGTTACTCCGAAGGCCCCCGCGATAACCCGGATCTGAGGATCTTCCAAGACCGAGGTGGCGTAGAGAAGCCCACCACCTACCAGAAGGGTAGCAGGCAAGATGCTAAAGTGGACCTGCCTGAGATAGGGGAGGTAAAGGCCACCCGGAGGACCGTCGGCGATGGTGCGCTCAGTGGTAGAAGCAGCGTGGCGAGTCTCGTCTTCCGCAGCATCGCTCGGCGTCGCTTCTTTTTCCCCTTCAGGAGACGCGTTCGGCAAAAGCCCCACGATAGCCTCGGCGAGATAGCGCTCGCCGGCGTCCTCCCGCCAAACTTGCTGCCCTGCCCTAATCTTACGATCCAGAGCCTTCGCCCGGAGGTCGCGGAAGGCCATTGGTCCCTGCTCCTGCCCACGCGAGTCCCGGAACCACCACAAAGCCTCGGCGGCCCTCAGGGGCGATTTGCGCCGATTTTTCCTATCCGGAAGAGCCACAAAAAAGGGATCTTTGTTTTAGAAGTGAATCGCCTGACCGTCGGCGTCCAGAGTGGCTTCGTGGATCGCCTCCGAGAGGGTTGGGTGCGCGTGGATCGTCGCGTGGATGTCGTCGATCGTCGCTTCCATTGCTACCGCGAGACCCATCTCCGCGATCAGGTCGGTAGCATTTTCGCCGATGATATGAGCACCGAGAATCTCCCCGTGTTCCCTGCCGAAGAGCAGCTTCACAAAGCCTTCGGTCTCGCCGCTAGCCTGCGCTTTTCCAAGCGCCTGATAAGGGAATTTACCGATCTTGTAGTCCACTCCCTCTTCCTTGAGCGCGCGCTCGGTTTTTCCAACTGACGCCACTTCAGGGTAAGAGTAGGTGCAGCCCGGAAAGACATCCACCTGCCGCACCTGATGACCCTCTACAAACATTCCCTCGACACACTGCATCGCCTCGAAGCTGGCGGTATGCGCGAGCCACGGTGGACCGGAAATATCGCCGATGGCATAGACGCCCTCGATAGAAGTCTGATAGCGCTCGTCGATCTCGACCCAGCCCCGCTCGGTAAGTTTTGGTTCCACTCCTCCGGGGAGAACCGGAGCGACTCCGATAGCGACAAGACAAGTCTGGGCCGTGATATCTTGCGAGCCGTCAGAATTTTCGATCGTGACAGTCACCGAAGATCCGTGATCCGTGGTCGAGGTCACCTTGGTGTCAGTGAGGCATCTGATACCGGACTTTTTGTAAATCTTAGTGATCGTTTCGCTGACCTCATCGTCTTCCACCGGAAGGAGATTGGGCATCATTTCGATAATGGTGACCTCGGTTCCGAAGGCATTGTAAATATAGGCAAACTCGACCCCGATCGCTCCCGCACCGATGATTACCATCGACTTGGGTTGCTTCTCGAGAACCATGGCCTCTTTGGATGAAATGACAGAAGCCCCATTCAAAGGAAGGCCCGGGAGGGGGCGCGATTTGGCCCCCGTGGCGATGATCGTGTTTTTCGTCTCGAGCGTCTCGGTCGAGCCGTCCTCTTTCTTGACTTCGACATTTCCGGAAGCATCTACCGACCCGTATCCTTTAACGTAATCGACTTTATTTTTCTTAAAGAGGAACTCGATGCCACCGGCAAGGCGGCCTGAAACCGCGCGCGAACGACCGATCACTTTAGACCAATCGTAATCAAGGTTGTCAAAGCTCAGACCAAAGGCCCCTGCATCGTGCTTGAGCTGATGATAAAGGTGCGCGTTCTTAAGGAGAGCCTTGGTAGGAATACATCCCCAGTTCAGGCAGGTTCCTCCAGCACGCTCCATTTCGACGCAAGCGACTTTCTTCCCAAGCTGGCCTGCGCGAATGGCGGCGACGTATCCGCCGGGGCCACCTCCGATAACAACAAGATCGTATGACATGTTGGGAAGCTGGCTGGTGCTTATCGAAGAATCAAGGGAGAAGCGGTAGATTCCACCGCAAAAAAAGGCCCCCCGAGGTCAAGATAAGGTCATTCCCCCCTGTAATTCTCACTACTTAATGAAAAATAACGTCATCATCGCCTTCGTCGCGGCCCTTCTTGGCGTCGTCGCCTTTGGGGAAATACGCCTTAATTCGCTCAGAGACCATCTTCCGGAAAAAGTGAGTATCGCACCAGAAGCACCCCAGAACCTTGAGGATCACCAAGGCGTGGGAAATGATCGAAAGGTAGAGGCCTTCCTCCAGAGCCAGAGGTAGGATTTCCACCTCGCCGGCATCAAGATAATGCAGCAAATGATGACCTCGGGAGAGTAAGTCTTACTCCGGTGTCCAGCGGAGGCGGTAGAATTTCTGACCCTTCTCCGGCCGGGAGAAAATGATCTCTTGATCAGCTTTCGCGAAGCCCGCGGCTTTCGTTTCCCACCCGCCCCCGAGTCCGTCGCCACTTTCCTCGAGGGTGAAGACGCCTTCCGTAGGAATCCCCGTGAGCCGCAGTTTGCCGCTCGAATTCTCAAGCCCGGGCCCCTTAAAATCTGCTGCAATCCGCCAATTCTGCCCCACGGGTGGATGTGACGAAATAAAGACGTAATACCCTTCGCTTGTGCCGGTCCGCTTCACGTAGCCCACTCCGATCAAGATCTGATTTACGTAGAACTCGGTGCCATTCTGAGTGGCCTGACCATAGACATGCGGGCGATGGTCGTTCGAGCTCTTCCAAGCCTGCGCCACCGTCGCTGCGGTGGCGGCCGCGTTTCGTGCCAAGCTTTCGATAAAGTTCTGCCCCGCCGTGTAATTCGCAGGAGCAGGATAGCCAATATCAGCAAGGCGATCATTAGCATTTTTTCCGGTCTTCGGGTCAAGATGCGCAAAGAAATTACCGCTATTCATCGCCGCGCAATGCTCCCGTGCAATCGCACAGAGCCGCGGATCCAGCTGCATCACCACCCGCTTCTGAGCGGGGTCGTTCTTGATGAGTTCGAAAAGTTTTCGCTCGGTTTCGTTAAGCTCAAATAAGGTATTTCCCGGCAGAAGCGAGCACGCGAGAGCTGTCAGGATAATGACGAGTTTCGCGAGTGCCATTTCGGATGTTAGAACGATAATTCGTCCTGTCCAGCAGCGGAAACAAATTCCTCTAACAGTTCCCATAAATTGCCGCCGCCCTGGCCTCAGTCCGCCGGGGCTTTATAGATCAGTCTTAGCGAGTCGAGCCTGACTCGCGCTCCCGAAAGAGCACTCTTGAGTGTCTCCTGCCGCTCCCGCACCATCTCGATCTCGCGGTCATCAATCATGGGATTGACCTCGCGGAGATCTTCCAGACGCGCCACCTCGGCGTCCATCGTCTCCTTCATCTTACCAAGAGACTTTTTCACTATCGCGACCCGCTTTTGACCCACGAGAGTTTCGAGCGCCTTGAGCATTTCAGGAACCATCTCCTGATTGATCTTCGGCTGGTCGAGAAGCTTGCGATGTTGACCCGGTTTTAAAATGGCGCGGATCAGTTTCGCATCGGAACTCAGATCTTTCCCATCGTGATCAACCGCCACCCGCACCGGAACCGCAGGAAGGAAGTGATCGGTCAGGAGCGCAGCCGGCGCGATGCATTCCACTGCGTAGTAAGCCTCCAGAATAATTGCGACATCACCGGGAGTTTCCCACACCCCGAAGCAGCTATTCCCCGCCTCGCTGGAGAGAAGCAGATCGATCGCCGAGACCAGCATCGGATGGTCAGCCGACATGAAATTGATCTCCTCCCGGCTTAGCGCACGCTGCCGATCAAAGGTCACCCCCATTCCCGTATCGGGAAGGTCAGGGAAAGCATCGGTGATGACATTCCCCGGCTTGAGAAGGTAGCCGCGTGAACCGAGTTCCTCGACATGAAGGCCGAAGTAGTCAAAGAGCCGCATGATCCAGTCCTCGAAGTTCCGGTCGTGATCCCACTTGTCCATTTTCTCAAGGGTCTCATCAATCTCATCCCCGGCCTGCGAGGTCATCGCGAGGAGCCGGTCGTGGCCGCGCTCCATTTCTTCCTCGGTTTCCTTCTTGAGCTTTTTCGAAGCCTCAATGAATTCATCGAGCGTCTCGGTCTTGAGCGCCTGCAAGCGCTTCACGAGAATCTGCGCGCCGTGAAGGTTCTTCTCGAAGGCATCTAGCCCCTCGGAATACCACCGGGCGTAGCGCTCACCACGGGCACCTTTCACAAAGGGGACATGGATATTGATCGTCTCACTCTGCCCGATGCGGTCGAGCCGACCGATCCGCTGCTCCAGAAGCTCAGGATTCTCAGGCAGGTCGAAAAGCACAAGATGATGAGCGAACTGGAAGTTCCGACCCTCGCTCCCGATCTCCGAGCAGAGCAGCACGCGCGCACCGTCATCCTCCGCGAAATAGGCCGCGTTCCGATCGCGCTGGAGCAGGTTCAGCTCTTCGTGAAATTGCGCCAGCTTCACCGTCATGCGGTCCAGCAAAGCCACCGCGATCTCCTCCACGAGATCGAGCGTCTTGCAAATCAGAAGCACCTTTTCCTCAGGATTCTTCCGCAAGAAATCCGCCAGCCAATCGACCTTGGCACCGAAACCCGGCTCCTCGGATTCTTCTTCCTCTCCGCCCTCAAGAGCGATGAGGTGCGCCTTGCGCTCGGGAAATCCACTGAGCTGCTTGCGCGTGTTGCGAAACATCACCCGCCCGGTGCCGAAGGAATCTAACAGATCCGCCACCACCTGATCGCGCACCCCCTTTTCATCCAGCTTGGCGAGGCCCTCCGCCAGACGAGGCGAGCGCTCCGCAAATTGCGCCACCGTTTTCGCATCAACCGCTTTGCCGGATTTCACGGAGTCGATGACATCCGCCACCACCTCGTAATGCTTGGACTCCGCCATGAAGGCCTCCAGATCATTATAGCGATCCGGGTCGAGAAGCTGGAGCCGCGCGAAGTGGCCCTCGGCCCCCAGCTGCTGAGGCGTCGCGGTGAGCAGCATGACGGATGGGGTCAGCTCGGCGAGGACCTGCACCAGCTCGTAACCCTCGCTCGCCTCCTCCGGACTCCACTCCAGATGGTGCGCCTCATCCACGACGAGAAGGTCCCAACCCGCCTCGATCACTTGAGGAACGCGCTGGGGATTATCTAACAGAAAATCCGTGCTACACAGGATGAGCTGGTTTTCTAAAAAAGGATTCGTTTCCGGCGCGTGCTCCGTCAGCGACCGGCAGCGCTCTTCATCGAAAATCGCAAAGAGAAGATTGAACCGGCGGAAGAGCTCCACAAACCACTGGTGCACCAGCGCATCAGGAAGTAAAATAAGGACCCGGTCAGCCCGCCCGGTGAGCTGAAGGCGATGAAGAATCAAGCAAGCCTCAATCGTTTTCCCCAGACCGACCTCATCCGCCAGAAGAACCCGCGGCGCGATCCGTGAGGCCACCTCCTGCACGATCGCGATCTGGTGGGGGATGAGATCGACCCGCCCGCCCAGCATCCCGCGCACCGGCGACTTCCGGATCTGGCTACTCCGGAAGAGCGACTCCGCCCGGAGATTGAACTTCCGCAAACTATCGACCTGCCCACTGAGCAAACGTTCCTCCGGTTTTGAAAAAGAAATCGTATCAGAAAGCTCCCCCTCATTCACCTCCCGCTCGCCCGCATGGTAGGTGATGATCCCGCCCTCTTCCGTCACCGAATCAATCGTAATCGAGTCATCGCCATCGATAAGCACCTCGTCGCCCGGCTTAAAGCGCACCCGCAGAATAGGAGCCGTCTTCAGCGAGTAAATCCGCTTCTCCGCCGCCGCCGTAAAAAGGATCGTCGCCTTGCCACAATCCTCTTCCAAAAGCACCCCAAGCCCCAGCTCGGGCTCCGTTTTACTAATCCATCGCTGACCAGGAGTGAAGAGAGATTCAGGCACGCCCGTCGATACAGGGTCTCACCCTCGCGGTCATGGAAAAAGCGAAACGATCTTGCTGAGAAGCTGCTGAGGATAGGCTGGCCAGTTTGTAGTGTAGCCTTTAGGCGAACTCCGCGCCTCACCTCCATAAACCACAAAAGCAGGAACTCTTCAGTCCATCACTCGATACCAACCTATCCCGGGCTTGC